>ENA-ORTP01000460-ORTP01000460.1-human-gut-metagenome-genome-assembly--contig:-NODE-460-length-50946-cov-4.741644_pt1 | contig 50946 bp, 45 predicted proteins | sample MGYA00241913_ERZ509190 | MGnify/ENA primary metagenome ERZ509190 (study PRJEB26280, sample SAMEA2338839) | human gut metagenome | biome: human gut; feature: human-associated habitat; material: faeces...
CCGTTAAAAAGAGCAAGCAGCCCCATGCGGGGCTGCTTGCTCTTTTTTATAGTAAACCGATTGTAATCCGAGGGTGCTCAGCGGCTATTTTTCGGCCACGTAAAACAGGTCGAAACAGTCGTCCGACACCGGGCAGATGCGGTAATCCTCCATACGGATCGAGGAGATGAGGTCGGTATTTGCTTTCAGCAGCTTCCGGCGGTTGATCCGGTTCAGGATGTCGTAGGGTAGCTGGAGCAGGCGGCGGGGCAGGCGGTGCTGGAGATCCAGGATGTCGAAGCGCGTGATGCGTGCCACGCTGCGGCGGTTCTGCTCGTAGTACTCCATGACTTTCCCGTTGCCTGCGACCCCGAGGGTTTCGACCGACCGGAATTCATGCCCCAGCAGGATTTGCAGCTGTTCTGCCGTATATTCCCGTACGTGCCACGGGTTGCGGGTGAGCGACATCGGTGCATTGGGGGTCGTCACGATGAACTTGCCTCCCGGTTTCAGTACCCGTTTCACTTCGCGCACCAACTCGATGTCCTGCTTCACATGCTCGATCACCTGGAACGAGATCACGAAATCGAAACTGTTGGCTGCGAATGCCAGCGGCGGCACTACGGCCTGGTGGAATTCGACATGCGGATGCCGTGCCAGCTCCGCTGCCGGGGCGAATTTGTCTACCGTGATGAAACTCCGTGCATGGGGAGCCACCACCTCGATGCCGTAACCCGCTCCCGTGCCGATCTCCAATACGTCGCCGCCGATGCGCTGCGCCGCGGCATGGTAGGCCAGCAGCGACCGCTGGAAGACGAAATTGTCGGACATTTCGCGCGAAACCCGTTCCGCCGTGTTTATCTTACCCATTATTGCCGTTTGACTTTTATCCCGTCTTCGCCCACTTCGACCGCGCCGCGTTTCATCAGCACGCCCAGCGAGCGTTTGAAGACCTTTTTGCTCATTTCCGTAAGGCGGTTCACCTCCTCCGGGGAACTGTCGTCGTTGAGCGGCAGGTGCCCGCCGTTGTCGATCACCAGTTGCAGCAAAACCTCTGCCGAATCCTTGACCTGCGCATATCCTTCCTGTTGGAGGCTCACGTCGATACGGTTGTCCTCGGTGATTTTGCGGACGTATCCCTTCATGCGGTCGCCGATGGCTACGGGGCGGAATACCTGGTTGCGGTATAGCATGCCCCAATGGCGGTTGTTGACGATCACGCGGTAACCGATCGGGCTTTCCGAGGCGACCAGCAGGTCTACCTCCTGGCGCGGTTCCACCGTGATCAGGTCGTTGTTGATGAAGCCCTTGAGCTTGGTGGTCGCCACGCAGCGCCCCGTGATGCTGTCTTCATAGAGGTATACGATGTAGCTCCGTCCCGCGAGGATGCCGCCCTGCTGGTTGCGGTTGGGCAGGAAGAGGTCTTTGCCATGCAGTCCCCAGTCGAGGAATGCCCCGTGCACGGTCTTGTCCACCACGCGCAGGTAACCCGCCTCTCCGGCGCGGAGCAGCGGCGTTTCGGTAGTCGCAACGAGGCGGTCTTCCGAGTCGTGGTAAACGAAAACCTCCTTTTCGTCGCCGGGTTTGTCTGTGAGGGATATATAACGGTTGGGCAGCAGAACCTCGTTCTGTTCCTCGTCCGTAAGGTATAATCCGTAGTCCGAAACACGGCTTACGGTAAGTTTCTGGGTGCGTCCTGCTCTGAGCATATCGTTATTGCGGAATTGACCGCCTGCAAAAGTACGTTTATTTTCGCGGGATTGCAACTTTCCCGGCCAAGTTCCGCGGTGCGGGAGCGGCCGCATCCCTTTTCGGGAGTCAGTGGGATCGGGCAGCACCGATCCGTACTCCCCGTTCGTGCCGACTTTTGGGCGTTTGCGGAAAAAAGCGTAACTTTCGAAAACGAACCTTAACCTTCCTGCTATGAAAATCCGTGGATTTTTCGCGCTCCTGTTGACCGGCCTGCTCGCCGCCGTTGCGGCCTTTGCCGGGCAGCCCGTCGCCGAGCTGTACGACAAGGCCGAGTACCGCATCGCAATGCGTGACAGCGTAGCCCTCTACACGGCGGTCTATACGCCCAAGGCGCCCGGCGAAGCCCCCGTCATCATTTTTCGTACGCCTTACGGCTGCGGGCCCTATGGTGCCGGACGCTTCCCGCAGGGGTTTGAGAAAGGCTATCTGCGCAGCTACGTCGACCGCGGCTATATCATCGTCATGCAGGATGTCCGGGGGCGCTATATGAGCGAGGGCGACTTCGAGCATGTCCGGCCCGCCGGCAGCGGTGAGACCGACGAGACGACCGACAGCTACGACACGGTCGACTGGCTGGTCAGGCACATCCCGCACAACAACGGCCGGGTGGGATTCGCCGGGTGTTCCTATCCGGGGTTCTACGCCATGATGGGCGGCCTTTGCGGCCATCCCGCCGTGAAGGCCGTCTCTCCGCAGGCTCCCGTCACCGATTGGTTCATGGGCGACGACGTGCATCACAACGGGGTGCTGATGCTCACCGACTCCTACCGCTTCCTGAGCGGCATGAATACCCCTCCCGGACGTGTTCCGGCCGCGAAAATGCCCTCCATGTCCCGGCAGACCCAGCCCGACGAGCGGACGTTCTTCCTGGAGCATACGACGCTTGCGGAGCTTACCGCTCTGCTGAAACCCAACCCCTTCTGGGAGGAGATGGCCGCGCATCCCGATTACGACGCGTGGTGGCAGGAACGCGACCTGCGCCGTGCCTGTTACAATGTCCGGCCCGCGGTGCTCGTCGTCGGCGGGACGTTCGATGCCGAGGACTGCTTCGGGGCGTGGAACCTCTACCGGGCCCTGATCCGGCAGAGCCCTTCGACACCGTGTCACCTGGTCGTGGGCCCGTGGGCCCACGGGGCGTGGCGTAACGGCGGCCGGACGCTCGGGGCGTTCGATTTCGGCAACGATGCCTCGTGGGAATATTATATGGAGCATTTCGAGGTGCCGTTCTTCGACCACTACCTCCGCGAAGGCAATACGGACGCAGCGGCTCCGCTGCCGGCCGCTGCGGTCTTTTCCTCGGGGGACAACCGCTGGCATACTTTCGGCCGCTCTCTGCCGCGCGGAGCCCGGAAACTGACGTTGTACCTCGCCGACGGCGGTATCCTCGATACCCGGCGCCCGACGGCCAAAATATCCGCAAGTACCTATGTCTCCGATCCTTCCGACCCCGTGCCGTACTACGAGGCTTCCGGCCTGCGCCGTCCCAAAGAGTATATGGTCGCCGACCAGCGTTTCCTGTCCGGGCGGCCCGACGTACTGACGTTCGTTTCGGAGCCCCTCGAAGAGGATATGACCTTCGTCGGCCCGGTCGATGCCGACCTGGAGGTGATGCTTTCGACGACCGATGCCGATTTCGTGGTCAAGCTGATCGACCTTTTCCCCGAGGACGATCCGCTGCCGGGCTACCGGATGCTCGTGCGGGGCGACGTCATGCGCGGCCGCTACCGCCGCAGTTTCTCGCGCCCCGAGGCGTTTACGCCCGGTGTCCCGGCGCGGGTGCCTTTCCGGATGACGGACATCGCCCATACGTTCCGTGCCGGACACCGCATCATGGTGCAGGTACAAAGCACCTGGTTCCCGCTTGCCGAACGCAATCCCCAGCAGTTCGTCGACGTCTGGAACTGCCGGGCTTCGGATTTCGTGCCCTGCCGGATTTCGCTGCTGCACCAGCGCGACAATGCCTCCTCGGTCACGGTGTGGCGGTTGGGGGCGCATTGAGGCGCGCAGGTTGGCGTCGGCCGCCCGTGCCTGTCTCCGTCCGGTCGTTTTGCCTGTCCGCTATTGTCCTGTTGACAACCCGCGTCCGGTCGTCAGTGTAAGTCCGTTTGCCCGGTTGCGTCCGGTCGTTTGGATAGGTTGTCTGGGCAGATTGTTTGGATAGGTTGTCTGGACAGGTCGTCCTCAAGGCCGTCCGCTTCGGCCGGTTGCCCCCGGCTGCCTGCGCCCTGTTTCCCGCATTGCTTTTCATCGCCGAACCGTATGCACTGCCGCAAGGGTGCCGCCCTGTGTGTCCGTTTTGTATGCCCGGTTCCTTTTGTTGCCGCCCTGCCTTACAAACCTCCATGTTTTTTATTCCCGCAGGTGCGATCTGTAAGAAAATTTTATATATTTGTTTACAAAACGGAGTTTTTCTATGAAAATACGTGTTGCTGTCTGCCAGGTCGACATGGAATGGGAACATACCGCCCGGAACCTGGAACGTCTGGAGCCTATCGTCGCGGCGGCCGATGCTGATATTGCCGTGCTGCCCGAAATGTTCGCCACGGGGTTCAAACTGCGCCCCGCCCGTGTCGCCGAGCCTGCCGACGGGCTTGTCGCCACGACCATGCGGCGCTGGGCGGCACAATACGGCAAAGCCGTCGTGGGTAGCGTCGTCATCGCCGAAAACGGGGAGTTCCGCAACCGGATGTTTTTCGTGAAACCTTCGGGCGGGGTTGCCTGGTACGACAAGCGGCACCTGTTCCGTCCCGGCGGCGAAGCGCGCGACTATACTCCGGGAAACCGCCGCGTGGTGGTGGAATATATGGGGTTCCGGTTCCTGCTGCTGATCTGCTACGATCTGCGCTTCCCGGTGTGGAGCCGCAACCGGGGCGATTACGATGCCATCCTGTGCAGCGCCTCGTGGGCGGACGACCGCCGCGAGGTGTGGCGTACGCTGCTGCGGGCGCGGGCCATCGAAAACCAGTGCTACCTGGCAGGCGTAAACCGCGTGGGCACGGATCCCGATGCCTCCTATGCGGGCGATTCGGCGCTCGTCGACTTCCGTGGCGCCACGCTGGCCGATGCCGGTGAGCGGGAGCAGACCCTCGTCGCCGAATTCGACTCCGAGGCGCAGGCGGCTTTCAGGGAGGAGTTCCCGGCGTGGATGGATGCCGACGGCTTCGAACTGGAATTCTGATTTCCGAAAAATTTGGTATTGCCCCCGGTATGCGCTATCTTTGTACGATATTCGCGCCGGAGAGCCCGCACACTAAACGGAGCTTCCGGTACGTTTGACTACGATGATGAAAGAAGACACGATCAAAATACTGGGAGCCCGGGTTCACAACCTGAAAAACGTCGATCTGGAGATCCCGCGCCGTAAACTGGTAGTCATAACCGGCCTTTCCGGTTCGGGTAAGTCGTCCCTGGCGTTCGACACGATCTATGCCGAGGGACAGCGCCGCTATATCGAGACTTTTTCGGCCTATGCCCGCAACTTTTTGGGGAATCTGGAACGTCCGGATGTCGATAAAATAACAGGGCTGAGTCCGGTTATCTCTATCGAACAGAAAACTACGAATAAAAATCCCCGTTCTACCGTGGGAACAACGACGGAAATATACGATTATCTTCGTCTGCTCTATGCCCGTGCAGGTATTGCTTATTCGTACCTGTCAGGAGAGGAGATGGTGAAATATACGGAAGAACAGATTCTGGATTTAATCCTGAAAGATTATAAAGGAAAGAAAATATACTTGCTCGCACCCTTGGTTCGTTCGCGTAAGGGACATTACAAAGAACTTTTCGAGCAGGTACGAAAGAAAGGATATCTCTATGTACGGATAGACGGCGAACTGCGTGAAGTGACGCACGGCATGAAACTCGACCGTTACAAGAATCATGATATTGAGGTAGTCATTGATAAACTGATAGTAGCTGAGAAAGATGATAAACGGCTGAAACAGAGCGTGGCAACTGCTATGCGCCAAGGTGATGGTTTATTGATGATTCTGGATGCGCAGACAGAAAGTGTCCGTCATTACAGTAAACGCCTGATGTGTCCGGTTACCGGACTGTCTTATCGGGAACCGGCTCCTCATAACTTCTCATTCAACTCTCCGCAGGGAGCGTGCCCGAAATGTAAAGGATTAGGCGTGGTCAATCAGATTGATGTCGATAAAGTGATTCCCGACCGTGAACTTTCCATCTATGAAGGAGCGATAGCACCTTTGGGAAAATACAAGAATGCCATGATTTTCTGGCAGATCGGTGCTTTGCTGGAGAAGTATGAAGCCACTTTAAAAACTCCGGTGAAGGAATTGTCGGATGATGCCGTTGAAGAAATATTATATGGTTCGGATGACCGGATCAAGATCAAGAGTTCGCTGATAGGAACTTCTTCCGATTACTTTGTAACCTATGAAGGAGTCGTAAAATATATCCAGATGCTTCAGGAAAAGGATGCTTCTGCTACCGCGCAGAAGTGGGCGGAGCAGTTTGCCCGTACCACTGTTTGTCCGGAATGTAAAGGTGCCCGGTTGAATAAAGAAGCATTGCATTTCCGTATTCATGACAAGAATATCAATGAATTGGCCAATATGGACATCAATGAGCTATATGACTGGTTGATGAACGTGGATCAATTTCTGTCCGATAAACAAAAGAAAATCGCAGCCGAGATTCTGAAAGAGATTCGTACGCGTTTGAGATTCTTGTTGGATGTAGGATTGGATTATTTGGCATTGAACCGTAGCTCGGTCAGCCTGTCCGGTGGTGAAAGTCAGCGTATTCGCCTGGCCACACAGATCGGCTCGCAACTGGTGAATGTGCTTTATATCCTGGATGAGCCGAGTATCGGGTTGCATCAGCGTGACAATCTGCGTTTGATCCGCTCGTTGAAAGAGCTTCGTGATATGGGAAACTCGGTTATCGTCGTCGAACATGATAAAGATATGATGCTGGCTGCCGATTATGTGATTGATATGGGGCCTAAAGCCGGCCGTTTGGGTGGGGAAGTAGTCTTCTCCGGAACTCCGTCAGAAATGCTTCAAACCGAAACGATGACTTCGCAGTATCTGAACGGAGAAATGAAAATAGAAGTACCCGCCAAGCGAAGAAAAGGAAATGGAAAATCTATCTGGCTGAAAGGAGCGAAGGGAAATAATCTGAAAAATGTAGATGTTGAATTTCCATTAGGGAAGTTGATTTGTGTGACCGGAGTATCCGGAAGTGGTAAATCGACGTTGATTAATGAGACTTTGCAGCCGATTCTTTCACAGAAATTCTATCGTTCTTTGCAGGATCCTCTGGAATACGATTCTATAGAGGGACTGGAAAACATAGATAAGGTAGTGGACGTGGATCAATCTCCGATTGGTCGTACCCCCCGTTCCAATCCGGCCACGTATACAGGTGTATTTTCCGATATCCGTAACTTGTTTGTAAGCCTTCCGGAAGCTAAAATTCGCGGTTATAAGCCCGGACGCTTCTCCTTTAATGTATCGGGCGGTCGTTGTGAAGCCTGTACCGGAAATGGATACAAGACGATTGAAATGAACTTCTTGCCGGATGTGTATGTGCCTTGTGAGGTTTGCCACGGCAAGCGGTATAACCGCGAAACGCTTGAAGTACGTTTCAAAGGAAAGTCTATTGCTGATGTGCTTGATATGACTATAAACCGTGCTGTCGAATTCTTTGAGAATGTGCCGCAGATTCTGAATAAAATTAAGGTTCTGCAAGACGTCGGATTAGGCTATATCAAATTGGGGCAGTCATCTACTACGCTTTCCGGTGGAGAGAGCCAGCGTGTGAAACTAGCAACAGAATTGTCCAAACGAGATACCGGCAAAACGCTTTACATTCTTGACGAACCGACTACTGGACTTCACTTTGAGGATATCCGTGTATTGATGGGGGTACTTAATAAGCTGGTGGACAAAGGTAATACCGTCATTGTGATCGAACATAATCTGGACGTCATCAAGATGGCGGACTATATCATAGATATGGGACCTGAGGGTGGTAAAGGCGGGGGAGTACTTCTTAGTTACGGGACACCGGAAGAGGTTGCGAAGAGCCAGAAAGGTTATACTCCTAAGTTTCTTCGCGAGGAATTAGGACTTTAATATTGAGGTATAAGTGTCGGCTTACTAAAAAGAAACAACAAGATGAAGATCAATAAAACGAATGCGGCGCGTCTGCTGGATAAAGCTAAAATAGCTTATGAACTGATTCCTTATGAAGTTGACGAAAATGATCTGAGTGCCATTCATGTAGCTGCCAACTTAGGCGAGAATATAGAACAGGTATTTAAGACACTGGTTCTTCACGGTGACAAAAGCGGTTATTTTGTTTGCGTCATTCCGGGTGAGCACGAAGTCGATCTGAAGCTGGCAGCAAAGGCTTCCGGCAATAAAAAGTGTGATCTGATACCGGTGAAAGAACTTCTTCCGCTGACGGGATATATTCGGGGCGGCTGCTCACCTATTGGCATGAAGAAACATTTTCCTACTTATATTCATGAAACCTGCCGGCAATTTCCGTATATTTATGTAAGTGCCGGTGTACGAGGGCTGCAGATAAAGCTTGCACCGGATGATTTAATCCGTGAATCGAGGGCAGAAATTTGCCGTTTGTTTGAGGAATAAATCCAAAAAAGTATATATTTGCAGAATATATGTCATTAGAAAAATTATCAATCATTAATTAATAAATTTATATCTATGTTTGACAAACACCCTAAAGGACTGATAGCAGCCGCTTTAGCCAATCTAGGTGAACGCTTTGGCTTCTATACAATGATGGCGATCCTCGTGCTTTTCTTGCAAGCTAAGTTTGGAATGAATGGAAAAGAAGCGGGATTTATTTATTCAACTTTCTATTTTTCCATTTACATTCTTGCTTTGGTTGGAGGTATTATCGCCGATAAGACACGAAACTACAAAGGAACTATTTTCACGGGAATTGTGCTGATGGCAGTGGGATACCTGTTGTTGGCTATTCCATCCAAGACTCCGGTAGACAATCAGACCTTTTATCTGGTCATTACTTGCGCCAGCTTGTTTGTGATTGCATTTGGTAACGGATTATTTAAAGGAAATCTGCAAGCTCTGGTAGGGCAGATGTACGATAATCCTCAATATGCCAGCATGCGTGACTCCGGTTTCTCCTTGTTTTATATGTTCATTAATATCGGTGCAATCTTTGCTCCGTTTGCAGCAGTAGGTGTACGTAACTGGTGGTTGTCTACTTTCGGTTATAATTACGATGCTGATCTTCCTGCATTATGTCACGGTCATTTGGCTGGTACTCTGTCGCCCGAAGCTACTGAAACTTATCATACGTTGGTAGAGAAAGCTTCCAACGCTCCGGTACAGGATTATACAGCTTTTGCGTCTGATTACCTGAATGTCTTTACTACAGGTTTCCATTATGCATTTGGAGTAGCTATCATTGCTATGGTCATTTCTTTGACTATCTATTTGCTGAATAAGAGAAACTTCCCCGATCCCAGCAAGAAAGCTGCTGCGTCTTCAGCATCTTCGGCTACTGTAGAAATGAGTACTCAGGAAGTGAAACAACGTATGTATGCCCTGTTCGCAGTGTTCGGAGTTGTTATCTTCTTCTGGTTCTCTTTCCATCAGAATGGTTTGACTTTGACTTACTTTGCAAAGGAATACACTGACCTTAACTTGTTTGGTATGCCTATTTCCGCTGAGTTGTTCCAGTCGTTGAATCCGTTCTTTGTTGTTTTCCTGACTCCTGTGATTATGGCAATCTTTGCCAGCCAGCGCAGACGTGGAAAAGAGCCTTCTACTCCTAAGAAGATTGCTATTGGTATGGGTATTGCCGCATTGGCCTTTATCGTAATGGCTGTCGGTTCTTATTTTGCCAATCTGCCTTTGCACAAGGACATTATCGCTGTAGGAACTTCACCGGTGAAAGTGACTCCGTTCTTGTTGATGCTGACTTATCTGATTTTGACAGTAGCTGAGTTGTATATTTCTCCGTTGGGAATTTCATTTGTGTCTAAAGTAGCTCCTCCGAAATACCAGGGTATTATGCAGGGAGGATGGTTAGGTGCAACTGCACTTGGCAATCAGCTGTTGGTGATCGGTGCTATTTTGTATGAATCCATTCCTATCTGGATGACATGGACAGTATTTGTGGTAGCTTGTACTATTTCAATGTTTACCATGATCTTCATGCTGAAATGGCTGGAACGTGTAGCGAAATAAGCCCGCTCGGTAATAAATAAACGAATGCCCCGGAACATTGATTGAATAACAATCTGTTCCGGGGCATTTTGTATATGGTTACCTTACTTTTCAGATATCCAGTCCCATGATATAATCATTCATATAGTAACCGTTGCCAATCGGAAAATCCCCTTCCCGCAACTTTCTCATACCCATCCGTTCATAGAACAGTAAAGCCTTGTTGTCACGGTTCACGTTAAGCTCCATTAAGCAAGGTTCCGGATGCACCTCCTTGATATATCTGACAGCTTCTCTGAATAAAAAGCTGCCGCAGTGCGCACCCTGAAAATGGGGGAGGACATAGATTTTCTGAAGATGGAACACATTTTCTTCCTGTTGCTGTACGGAGACATAGCCACAGGGCTCATCCCCTTCATACGCGATAAAATAAACATGACCTTCTTCTTCCATTTGTTTCCGGATATTTTCGGGAGAGTACATCCAGTCCATCATATAGTCCAGTTGTCCGGGAGATAAGATCTCTTGGTAAGTGGCGGGAAATACTTCACCGGCCATTTGGTTGATCAGACCGCAATCATCTATCCTTGCTTTTCGAATAGTAAACATACGTATTTTCTTTTTTGTGGTTTTATGAGCTGCAAATATAGCTATTATTTCTTTTTATAATAAGGAGAAGACTTCTTAATGATTTAATTATTATTAAATTATAGTACTTTGTAATGCAAGGTACTAAAGTAATGCATATATTTGTCCTGTCAAAAAGAAAAAGAACAATGAATGTAGACAATGTAAAATCTCAGATGAGAAAAGGCATGTTAGAGTATTGCATCATGCTTTTACTGCACAAAGAGCCGGCTTATGCTTCTGATATTATTCAGAAGTTGAAAGAGGCACAGCTGATTGTGGTGGAAGGTACCTTATATCCATTGCTGACACGTTTGAAGAATGACGATTTGTTGAGTTATGAATGGGTAGAATCCACGCAGGGACCTCCTCGCAAGTATTATAAGCTCACAGAAAAAGGAGAGGCCTTTTTAGGCGAGCTTGAGATATCCTGGAAGGAACTGAACGAAACCGTGAATCATATTGCTAGTAGATAATTCGATAAAGAAGAAATAATAATGAAAAAAACATTGACTGTAAATTTGGGAGGAACTGTCTATCATATAGATGATGATGCCTACCGCTTGCTGGACGACTATCTGGCCAACCTGAAACATTTTTTTCGCAAACAGGAGGGGGCGGAAGAGATTGTGAATGATATCGAGATTCGTATTGCCGAGCTGTTTGCCGAGAAAGTGTCCGCAGGGAAGCAAGTCATTACCATTGCCGATGTGGAAGAAATAATTGCCCGGGTAGGCAAGCCGGAAGATTTTGGTGTATCTGATGACGAATCCGAACCGCATAAGAAGGAACAGACAGCTTCTTCCGGTCAGGGATATACACGGACCACTACAGCCCGTCGCTTGTTCCGTGATCCGGATAATAAGTTGCTTGGAGGGGTAGCTTCCGGGCTGGCAGCTTATTTTGACTGGGATATCACGCTGGTGCGTATCTTGATGATCGTATTATTGTTTGTTCCCTATTGCCCGATGATTATCCTTTATATTATAGGATGGATTATCATTCCCGAAGCACGTACGGCAGCAGAGAAGCTGAGTATGCGTGGCGAAGCGGTAACCATAGAAAATATAGGCAAAACGGTGACGGACGGATTTGAACGGGTTGCCGACGGAGTCAATAACTTTGTGAACTCGGACAAACCGCGTACCTTTCTGCAAAAAGTAGGAGATGTATTTGTGACGATCGCCGCTATCATTCTTAAGATATTCCTGGTAGCTCTTGTCATCATTTGCTGTCCGGTATTGTTCGTGCTCGCTGTGGTGATAGTAGCTCTTGTGTTTGCGGTGATTGCTGCGCTTGTTGGCGGCGGAGCTCTGCTTTATGAAATGCTTCCGGCTATTGACTGGACGCCCATAGCTACCATATCTCCTGTGATGACATTGCTTGGCACCATTTCAGGAATTGCACTCATTGCCATTCCATTAGGAGCTTTTCTGTACACCATAATGCGTCAGTTGTTCCATTGGTCACCGATGGGGACCGGCTTGAAATGGTCTCTGTTTATCCTATGGGTATTGGGACTGGTCATCGTGATTATTAATTTGTCAGCTCTCGGATGGCAGCTGCCGTTGTATGGACTGCATTGCTTTTAATGTAAGATCGTTCTATTAAAAAAGAATAATATTTATTCTTTTTCTGAGAAATGTGCCCCGATAGTGTGTCCGGGGTACATTTTTTGTTTGTCCCTCTTTGTAAATCGAGATTTTTAATTAAGTTTGTGAGGACTTATTCAATAGATAAAGAAAATGGGTGAACATATATGTTTCAGGAGAAACGAACGTTTGGCTACCGTCAATCCTTATTGGAGAGGAAATCCGATGGTACGCGGACGTTTTTTTAACAGGCAGCACCGTTTCCGCCCCGGTATGGGAAGTGTGTTGAAATGGCGGTTGTCCCCCAATCCTCAGCGGAAAGAAAAGAAAACGGTGAAGTGGGACCCGAAAGTCTGTTACCTTCGTTCGCTGGATGCTGTGGTGGGAGATTCTTTAATATGGCTGGGACATAATTCCTTCTTCCTTCAGTTGGCAGGTAAAAGAATCATGTTCGATCCGGTTTTCGGAAACATCCCTTTTGTGAAAAGACAGAGTGAGTTTCCTGCCAATCCCGATATTTTTACAGAAATTGATTACCTGCTTATCAGTCATGATCATTTTGATCATCTGGACAAGCAAAGTATCACCCGTTTGCTGAATAATAATCCGCAGATGAAATTGTTTTGCGGTTTGGGAACCGGAGAGCTGATAAAGAGCTGGTTTCCGGAAATGAGAGTGATCGAGGCCGGCTGGTATCAGCAACTGGAAGATGAAGGGCTGAAAATAACTTTCTTGCCGGCACAGCATTGGAGCAAACGCTCCGTACGTGATGGAGGGCAGCGATTGTGGGGAGCTTTCATGCTGCAGGGGAATGGTGTTTCTCTCTATTATAGCGGAGACACAGGGTATTCTACCCATTTTAGGGAAATCCCGGATCTGTTCGGAGCTCCGGACTATGCCTTGTTGGGTATTGGTGCATATAAACCCCGTTGGTTCATGCGTCCCAATCATATTTCCCCTTATGAATCACTGACTGCCTCCGAAGAGATGCATGCAGGAATAACCATTCCGATGCACTACGGTACATTTGATTTGTCTGATGAACCCTTGCATGATCCGCCTAAAGTATTTGCGGCAGAAGCAAAGAAAAGAAAGATTCGTGTGGAAATCCCTTATCTGGGAGAAATCGTAAAACTAAGTAAAAGAAAGTAATTATAAAATAGACTGAGAGATGAAAAAGTTAGAAGTAAAAGACCTGAAAGAAAATTTCTTTGAGGCGATTGGCAAAGAATGGATGTTGGTTACTGCCGGCACCAAAGAGAAATTCAATACAATGACTGCCAGCTGGGGTGGCATTGGCTGGCTTTGGAATAAGCCCGTTGCTTTCGTTTTTGTCCGCCCCGAACGATATACGTATGAGTTCATCGAGAAAAGTGATTATCTGACACTTTCTTTTTTGGGCGAAGCAAATAAGAAGATTCATGCGGTCTGTGGCTCAAAGTCCGGTCGTGATACGGATAAGGTAAAAGCAACCGGATTGAAGCCGGTCTTCACAGAACAGGGGAATGTGCTTTTCGAACAGGCCCGCCTGAGTCTGGAAGGAAGAAAACTGTATGCGGATAACATTAAACCTGAATGTTTCCTGGATAAAGACTCCTTGGAGAAATGGTATGACGATGCTCATGGAGGTTTTCATAAAATGTATATAGTAGAAATCGAAAATATTTGGGAGGGAGATTAATTCTCCCTTTTTTTATTTTTTATCGGTAAAGCTTTGATAAGTGATATAAATATTATACATTTGCCCTAAACTAAACTATTGTAACACAACTAAAACTAAGCGTTATGAAAACAAAAATGTTCTTTCTTGCAGGTATCTGTGCTGCACTCGCAGCTTGTAGTAGTGATTCGGATGATGGATCTTCTTTTCCATCTAATACTCCGGCAATTTTGGAAGTCGTTTCCTATAAGTTTGTGCAGGAAGATACGGATGTGGTAGAGCGGGTTGAATATCCTGTCGTAGTCTTGCAGCATAAAGTAAATAATAAAGATGAACCTCTTCCAATGATATATGAATGGGATGTGGAAGAGGAAGAGAGTTCTTTATTTGTATTGACTGAAGGTTCTTTGCCTGTTAATGCTGAAAATTTGGCGGATTTGAAGATTCCTGTTCCTACCATTGATGCTGTAGGTAAGCTTTTTATAGACGGGACGGGTACAAAGACTCCGTTGATTTTTGGAGAAACATTAAAAGTAAAGAATGGATCACGTTCTATTGGAAATATAAAGTATGAGATGCCTCCCAATTCAACTTATGAATTAACAAAACAAGAATGCGGGTATCGATGTTCCTTAACTTTTTATTTGGTACTGAAGGCCGTAAATAAGGGGGAAGGATACCATTTAAAAGGCAGATGGACTGGAGAACAATTAAGGAACAAAAAAATGACATTGACCGATTTCTCTGACGAAAAAGGTGCTGAAAAAACTGTTTTAATGGAGGCTCCGATTGAGCTATTTGAAAAGGATTATGAGACAAGCCTAGATTGAATCATAGACCTTATCTAAGTATATAGTAGAAATCGAAAATATATATCATGAGTAAAGTCTAGCGGATTTTAGATGTAATGCAGAAGGCTCTGAACTCAATTTGATTTGAGAACAGAGCCTTCATTATTTGTCTTATATCAAAGATTTATTTTGCAGGAGCCTTCAGCCATTTATCCAGCCACTCAAAGAAAGTGCGTTGCCACAAGACACCATTCTGCGGTTTCAGTACCCAGTGGTTCTCGTCCGGATAAATCAGCAACTCTGCAGGTACACCACGCATTACAGCGGCATCAAATGCGGCCATAGCTTGGTTAGCCAAAATACGGAAATCTTTTTCTCCATGAATACAGAGAATCGGAGTATCCCATTTTTCCACGAAGAGGTGAGGGGAGTTGGCGAAAGTACGTTGTGCTATCGGATTCTGTTTTTCCCAGTACGCGCCGCCCATATCCCAGTTGGCAAACCATTTCTCTTCTGTTTCCAGATACTGCATTTCCATATTGAAGATTCCGTCATGAGCGATAAATGCCTTGAAACGTTTATCGTGATGACCGGCTAACCAATATACGGAGAATCCCCCGAAACTAGCGCCTACACATCCCAGACGATCTTTATCTACATACGATTCTTTTGCCATCTCATTAATAGCGGTGAAATAGTCTTTCATACACTGACCACCATAATCACCACTGATCTGTTCGTTCCATTCCACTCCGAATCCCGGTAATCCGCGACGGTTCGGGGCTACGATGATATAGTCGTTGGCAGCCATAATCTGGAAGTTCCAGCGATAAGACCAGAACTGGCTTACCGGACTTTGAGGACCACCTTCACAGAACAGCAATGTCGGATATTTCTTGTTCGGATCGAACTGGGGAGGATAGATCACCCATGTCAACATATCCTTGCCATCCGTCGTTTTCATCCAGCGACCTTCTACCTTACCCATTTCCAGCTGATCATAAATCTCCTTGTTCTCCTGTGTCAGTTGAGTGGCAGAACCATCCAATGCTACCGCATAGATCTCATCACCCATACTCATTGAGTGGCGTTTGGCAATCAGTCTGTCGCCGAAGAGTGCTACCCCTTCATAATCATACATACCCGAAGTAATCGCCTTTACAGAATCATTCGTCAGGTCAAGAGAATAAATCTGAGTTTCTCCATGCCATACACCTGTAAAATAGATGGTCTTGGCATCGTTGCCCCAGACAAACGCATCCACATTAGACTCAAATGCTTTGCTGACAAAACGCTTCTCTCCGGTTTCCAGATTCATGATAAACAAACGGTTCAGATCAGCTTCGTATCCATCGCGCTCCATGCTTTGCCATGCAATGTACTTGCCATCCGGAGAGTATTGCGGATTGGTGTCATACCCCTTGTTTTCTTCGGTGATATTATCCGTTTTCTTTGTATTCAGATCATACACATAAATATCCGAATTGGTAGAAACAGCATATTCCAGCCCTGTTTTCTTGCGACAGGTATAAGCCACTTTGTCCGAAGTCGTATTCCATGCCAGTTGCTCAATGCCGCCCCAAGGTTTCATCGGACTTTCGTATGGTTCTCCTTCCAGTATATCCACGATATTGGAAATACCGTTACCGTCAAAGTCTGCCACGAAAGGATGCGGAGCAGTTGTCACCCATTCATCCCAGTGCTTATACATCAGGTCGGTGACAATAATACCTGTAGCTTTCGGCAGATCCGGATATTTATCGGCAGTGCTTTCTTTGGTTTTCACTTGCGAGATGAACAGCAGTTTCTTGCCGTCCGGTGAGATAGAATAACCCTCGATGTCACCGTCGTAGTTGGTCAATTGTTTACGGCCGCTACCGTCCGGATTCATTTCGTATAGTTGGCTGCTTCCGTTGTCGTTGCTCAGGAAAGCCAGCTTCGTTCCTCCTTTTATCCAGGTCACCTCATTCTCCTGATAAGGAGTGCGGGTGATTTGCCGGTTATCGCTGCCGTCCGCGTTCATGACGAAAACTTCGCGATTACTCTTGTTCTCCGGTACACTGTAGTATGCTACCGTATACGCAATTTTCTTTCCGTCGGGCGATACCGCCAGTCCTCCGATACGTCCCATTGCCCAAAGGGCTTCAGGCGTCATACGCTTCCCTTCGATCTTAATATCGGATTTTTCGATAAGCACCTGATCCGTTTTGCCCGCGTCTTTTGTTCCGCCGCAGGCAGCTAACAACATTGCTGCCGACATCATAAATAGATTTGCTTGTCTCATGATTTATTATATTTACTATCTGTATTTCGTCATTTCTATATTTCCTCTTTGGGTACCTTTATAAATCCCTCATTGAGGATTAAAGCTTCATTATATCCTAATACTTTTACTTTATGTTCTTTTAGCATGTTTAATAATTCATCTTGGGAATTTTGAAAAGCAGTGAAAGGTGTTCTATGTGAATGTTCCGGAATAGAAATATTCAAGTATATTCGATGGGAATGATAGTCTAGGATTTCTTTTTCCACAAGTTTCTCCAACGTTTTATGTAATTGCTGGAATGCGTGTTCTGAATTGCTTTCAATATTTTTTTCCAAGCAATATTTAAGCTCCACCAAACATACCCATCCTTTACTGCTTGCTTTACTGGCTGCAAACATACATTCACATTGGTCGGAACCTTTTAGGACAGCTTCATTTTCTTCGAAATTCACAGCCCAGTAAGAAATCTTTCTCGGGTTGGACAGATGAAAGAAAGTGATATCTTTAGGAACAGTTTGAGTGATACATACTTTCTGTAGACTTTTAGTAGCTTGCGTATAATCCATCAAGTAGGCATCTCCGTTTAACTCTTGATAGTTGGCAAATGCATTAATCTTCATCGCAATAATCTATTAGAGAGGAAAAATCTGCCATTATATTTTTCATGATACGATCGAAATAATTAGTACGTATCAATCCTCTTTCATCTTGGATTGTATGATTTGAATTATTTTTGTAAGGAGCAAATGTTCCGTCTTTGATTTCCCATACTGACACGTCTTCAGGGTTGATTAGTGATTTTTTGAGGAGTTGCAAATCCATGTCTTCTTCCGGAATGTTATTTTTAGCCAGATAACATAGCATACAATTATTCAAGGCATAGAGCAGGTATGGGCTATGCGTCGTCATAATAATACGATCACGGTTATTATTAATCATTTCCAGCATATCATATATTAATTCTTTTTGGGTTTCGGGAAACAGGTTTAGTTCCGGTTCCTCAAGAATTATGTTTGAATAATGCGGATGGGAAAGATTCTCTTTCAATGCGGTTTGCTCCTCTATTATCGAATCAAAGAAGTCTTCAGGTTTTGATATATTGCTTAGCTTATCTATATTTTTTAATAGCTCTTGTGCCATAATATGTTTAATCCTTTCCTCTTTGTTGAATGAAATGTCTTCCTGATGCTCATATACCCAATGTGTTAGATAATACATATATACATAAAGCGGTACCACTGATTGCAATCCACTGGATGCTTCCTCTAGCATTATTTCCTTTCCATTTTCTAAAATGATAATATCTTTCTGGGAAGATTCTTCATAATAGTATTTCAGCTTGAGTTTTAGTAAATCAATTGCATTTTGTTTTTGGAACTTTTGATGTATCTCTAACCAGTCGAAAATAAAACTTCTTGTATTGTTTTCGGGCATTTTTAATGACGTGATATTGGGTAATGTTACGGCATTCCTTTCAGCAGGTATATAGGCTATTTTTCCAATCTTACGTTGTTCGAGTCCTTTGTTTATTTCAACACTACATTTTTCTTTATTATAAATGAATTGGATGATTTCCCCATAGAATGAGATAGAATATCCTTCATTTAAATAGTTCTTTAACTTGTGAAATTCTAACAATTGTTTATCAATAAAAGCGCGATCTATATAACTGCTTTTACGTTGCATCAATACATCTTTCTCCAACCAGAGACAGAAACTGGTTATTTTGGCAATCGTGCTTTTTCCACTACTTTGTGGTCCAATTAATACATTGAACCTATTTAGGTTGAGTGTTATTTTCTTAATTGGGCCAATTTGCTTGATGGTAAGTTGTAGCATTATAGATGTATGTTATAAATTTTACTTAATCACAAAAGTAAGCTATTTCTTCCAATTCAACAAATAAAAGAGTTTAGTTGTTTTGGAAAAAAGGATTTAAATCTGCTTTTTCTGCCAGTTTCCTTTCTTCATATACCAGTAGCAGAAGAGGAGGATAAAGATTCCATACACACTTTCTGTTGTCCAGGCAAACGCAATGTCCATTTTAAGGTAAAGAATAAAATAAGTAGCGTAAGCTACATAAATTGTCAGTACACAAAGTTCCATGGCCAGTGCCGTGCGTGTGTTACCTGTTCCCGATACCGACTGGAAATACACATTGGCTGGTACCAGCACTACGTAGGCTGCGCATAACACCCATAAAGAAGGGATGGACGCAGCCCTCAAATCGGGCATATCCGTGTATATACGCAGAATCAGGTCGGGAAACAGACAGAAGAATATCAATATCGGCAGTACGAACACATATCCGATACGGATGTGCTGATTGATGGTTCCCCGTACACAATCTTTTTCGCCGGCACCGATAAGGTTGCTGACCAAAGATCCGCAGGTTGCAGCAAAAGCCATGGCGATCATAAACGGGATACCCGACACATTCCGGATAATGTTCGCGATAGCCAATGACCGTTCTCCCAGGTGTTCTACGAACAGGAAGAACATAAACCAGGTAGACAAAGAAACGAAGTTCTGAATCATTGTCCACACGGAGACATTGAGAATCCGCTTCAATGTCCGGCTTTGGAATTTCGGTAGGATATTCAGCGCATACTTCTTGCAGTCGATCCGCTTCCAGGTATAGATGATAAAGAAAATCACCGATACCAGCTCAGCCAGGGATGAACCGATGGCTGCACCGGCAATGCCCAGTTGCGGGAAACCGAACTTACCGAAAATCAGGATATAGTTGAATACCACGTTAGAAAGCACCATCACGATGGAGTTCAGCGTCAGCGTCTTGGTCTGTGTCGTACCGACAAAGAAGGCGCGGAACATCACTCCGACAAATGAGAAAAAGAACCCGTACACCCGCCAATGAATATAACTTTCCGCTGCATCATAAATGTGAGGGGACGAAATGATATTCTTTAAAATAAATGGCGAGAATACGATGGAAAGTGTAAACAGAATCGCAGCAACCACTACCAGGAAATAAATCCCCTGATAGAAAATCGGTCCGATTTCCTTGTAGTTTCCTTCCCCGTTGCGACGGGCGATCAATATCTGTGCTCCTACGCTGAATCCGAATGCCATCATGAAAATAGCCAGGTAGTAAACCCCGGCGATGGCGGATGCTCCTAATTCAATTTCCCCGACACGTCCAAGAAAGGCCGTGTCCGTCATGCCGATCAGTTGCTCCATAATCAGGCTGATCAGGATAGGGTAGGCGATCGTCCAGATTTGTTTATAAGTATATTTTGTCTTCATATTAAGTTTGTTTTTTAGAGAAAGAAAGCCGGACAAACCCCTTTCGGTTGCCCGGCTTTCTCAGAATATATCTTCGGATAATTTCTTATCGTTTATTCTGTTTTTGCTGCTGTAACTGTTCCTGTTGCTTTTGCATAGCTTCCAGGCGTGCAGCAAATCCGGTCTTTTTCATTTGTTTCGGGTCTTTTTTCTTAGCTTCCAGAATAGCCAGTAATTTTGTTTCGTCTGTAGTTTTACGCAACAAAATCATGGTTCCTACACTAATCAGTGTTGACACGAAATAATAATAGTTCAATCCCGAAGGATAGTCGTTCAGTACGAACAGGAACATAATCGGCATCAGATACATCATCCATTTCATCGCAGCCATTTGCGGTTGTGCTCCTGTATCCTGCATCGTCATTGTATACTTTGTGTTCAGGATGTTGGTTACCGTCATCAGCAAGCAGAACAAGCTGAGATGGTTGCCCAGGAACGGGATATGGAACGGGAATGTGATGAACGCGTCGTAAGTGGACAAGTCGTCCGCCCACAAGAAGCTCTGCTGACGTAACTCGATAGCGCTCGGTACGAACATGAACAATGCCATCAAGATCGGGAACTGCAATAACATTGGCAGACAGCCGCCCATCGGGCTCACGCCATACTGGCTGTAAAGGCTCATCACCTCCTGCTGTTTCTTCATCGCATCTTCCTGCTTCGGATACTTCTTGCTGATCTCGTCGATTTTCGGTTTCAATACACGCATCTTGGCAGAAGACATGTATGTTTTCCAGGTAGCAGGGTAAACTACCACCTTCACCATGATCGTCAGAATCAACAGTACGATACCCATGCTCAAGCCCCAGCCCGACAGCCAGTCGAATACGTTGATCGTGATAAACTGGTTGATCCAGCGGATTAACGGCCAGCCCAGATATACCAGTCTGTTAAGTTCCCATTTCTCTGTACGTCCTTTGTCCAGTGCCTTCAAGGTCTTGAAGTGGTTCGGGCCAAAGTAGAAGTACATTTCTGTCGGTTGTTTTCCGCTCGGATCGAAGAAGGTACTCATTTCTGCAGAATAATCCTTGATATATCCGCTTCCTTGTTGTTCCATTCTTGACTTCACAGAAACCTTGTTGAAGTCCTGGTCTGCGATGAATACAGAAGAGAAGAACTGGTTTTTGAATGCTACCCAGTCTATCGCTGTATTGCCCAGATCCTTTTCGTCATCCTTGGCAGCCGACAGATTATCTACATTGTCACCTTTTACCTTATAAGTCAGCTCTGAGAGGCGGTTTTCGTAAGTGAATCCCTTTTCCAGCTGGCGTGCACGCTGTGTCCAGTCGATGTCTACATACTCCGTACTGGCCAGTTTGCCTTCCATGCCTGTTGCTTTGATTTCAAAGTTCATCAGGTAGCTGTTCGGTTTCAGCGTATAGATAAAATCGATGTAGCTGGCGTTGTCCGCAGCCAGACGCATAGTTACGCTGCTGTCTGTCTTATTGACAGCTTCGAAGTAACAGTCTTTTGTCTGGATGGCTCCTTGCTTGTTGTAGAAGTTGAAACTCATGGTAGCATCATCACCGTCGAACAGTACGACAGGGTTTGTCTTATCCTGTCCTTTGTATTCTTTCAGCATAGCCGAATATACCCGTCCGCCTTTCGTAGTGAAAGTGATTTCCGCTACGCTGTTCTGGATGCTTACTTTGGAATCAGTTCCATGCATCGCGTTGAAAAACAGGGCAGAAGAATCTGCTGCCACCGCTGCACCTTTGTTTTCATTGGCGAGTGCGGCTTCTGTTTTTGCTTTCAGCGCTTCCTGCTGCTGTTGCACCACGGCAATAGAATCGTAGTATTTCTTCTGCGCAGCTATCTGCTCCTCGCTTGGACGGCTCAGATAACTGAATCCTACTAATAATATACCTATTAAAACGAGACCTGTAATGGTGTTTTTATCCATTCCTATTAATTATGAATTATAAATTTTTAAATAATAAATTGCCAACTGTCAATTGTCAATTCTTCTCGTTCTCGATGGCTGCCTTCACGAAAGCCACAAACAACGGATGCGGGTTCAATACCGTACTGCTGTATTCCGGATGGAACTGAGTACCGATAAACCACTTCAATGCCGGGATCTCAACGATTTCCACCAGATCCGATTCGGGGTTAATACCCACGCATTTCATACCGGCAGCTTCGTATTGAGCCTTATAGTCATTGTTGAACTCATAGCGATGGCGGTGACGTTCCTGAATATGTTCTTCGCCGTAAGCAAGGTATGCTTTCGATCCTTTCTGAAGCACACATTCGTAAGCGCCCAGACGCATTGTACCTCCCATATTGGTGATCGCTTTCTGTTCCTCCATGATGTCGATCACGTTGTGCGGAGTCTTTTCATCCATTTCGCGTGAGTCGGCATCGGCATATCCCAATACATTGCGGGCAAATTCGATAGCGATACATTGCATACCCAGACAGATACCGAAGGTCGGGATATCATGTGTACGTGTATATTTGATGGCAACGAACTTACCGTCGATACCACGCTGACCGAATCCCGGACCGATCATCACGCCTGCCATGCCTTTCAAGGCTTCGGCTACGTTCTCATCTGTCAGTTTTTCGCTGTTCACAAAGTGAACCTCCACTTTGCGGTCGTTGTAAGTACCTGCCTGTGACAATGCTTCACGGATTGACTTGTAAGCATCCTGCAAGTCATATTTACCTACCAATGCGATGTTGATGGGGGCTTTCGTTTCAGCAGCATGGCGGCGTTCCAGGAATTTACGCCACGGACCTAGTCCCGGAGTTTCTCCTACGGGCAACCCCATCTTTTCAAGGATTGTGCTGTCCAGTCCCTGTGCCTGCATCAGGAGAGGTACTTCATAAATTGTTTCTGCGTCGATAGACTGCACGACAGCCTTGTCATCCACATTACAGAATTGAGCTACTTTTTTGCGGAGTCCGTCGCTCAGCGGGTGTTCGGCCCGAAGCACCAATACGTCCGGCTGAATACCTACGCTCTGGAGTTCCTTGACAGAATGCTGTGTCGGTTTGGTTTTCAGCTCTCCGGCAGCGGCAAGATAAGGCACATATGTCAGGTGTACGCAAAGAGCGTTCTTACCCAACTCCCATTTCAACTGGCGGATACTTTCGAGGTAGGGGAGTGATTCGATATCACCTACCGTACCACCGATTTCGGTAATTACAAAATCGAACTTGTATTTGTTACCGAGCAATTTTACGTTCCGTTTGATTTCATCCGTGATATGAGGAATCACCTGGATCGTTTTACCCAGATAGTCTCCGCGACGTTCTTTGTCAATAACACTTTTGTAGATACGTCCCGTAGTGATGTTGTTAGCCTTTGTAGTCTGAATACCCAGGAAACGTTCGTAGTGTCCCAGGTCAAGATCGGCTTCATGGCCGTCTACGGTCACATAGCATTCTCCATGCTCATAAGGATTCAATGTTCCCGGGTCGATGTTGATATACGGGTCAAACTTCTGGATGGTTACATTATAACCTCTTGCTTGCAGCAACTTACCGATGGATGATGAGATGATCCCTTTTCCTAAAGAAGAGGCAACACCACCGGTGACGAAAATATACTTTGTTTCTCCCACAGCTATAACTGTTTTAATTATTTTTACTTAGTAGTTTCTTACGAACTTAAAAAGCGCAAAATTATAAAAAAAAGGGGAAGAATGCAGACTTTCCCCTCTACAATTTTATTAAAAAATGCAATTTTGAAAGATTCCTATGTTTTCTAAACAAAATAATGTAGATTTGCACCAAATTAGGAATATTATGAGAAGAGAGTTATTATCATTCGTAGTTTTTACCTCGACTTTATCTTTATCGCTTTCAGCACAGACCGCCACTCAACCTTCTACCGTAGTGGCAAAAGCGAAAATTGTGAAGGCAGACACGCTTTCGTCAGAACTTCAGAAGTATTTAATGCTTAAATTGAATCTGTCCGGAGAAACTCCTAAATTGGACACTGTATCAATCTTATATAATAAGTATATCGGTCAGTTGGACTATCTGAATGACCCGTCTGTACCGGAACGTTATATTCCGTCCGATCCTGACTATTTTCGTCTGTTTACTCCGTTAGCCTATTATTATGCTCCGATGGCGCAGTATTCAAAGGTGGATTGGAAACCGGTACAGTTTGACTCTTTGCCCGACAACTTGAAAAAGTTGACAGCGGAACTTCTTCCTTATGATACTTTGGCATATACGAAGTCCGAGCGTGCCAATCAATCGGTCAATAAAGCACTGATGGCTCTTTATCTCAATCATCCGGAACTGGTTGTCACCACGGAAAACCGTATCATGAGCCGTGATGTCTTTCGTAGGGATGTGAAACCGAAGATTTCTCCGAAGGCATCTGTTGTCCATCTTTTCCAGCCGGAAGAAATGAGCAACGATGTGGGCAAGGCAAAAATGAAAATCAGCCGTCCTAACTGGTGGGTTACCGGAGGTAACGGTTCTTTGCAAATCAGCCAGAACCACCTTTCTGAGAACTGGTACAAGGGAGGAGAAAGTAACTTTGCCGGTCTGGCTACCTTGCAGCTTTATGCCAATTACAATGATAATGAGAAAGTCCTTTTCGAAAATCAGTTGGAGGCTAAACTGGGTATGACATCCACACCGTCGGATAAATTCCATGATTACCTGATTAATACCGACCAGTTCCGTTTGTACAATAAGTTAGGATTGAGAGCGTTAAAGAACTGGTACTATACTATTTCTTCCGAGTTTAAGACTCAGTTCTGTCACGGTTACAAAGCCAATAGCGAAGAACTTGTTTCTGCATTCCTGTCTCCGGCGGATTTGGCAGTCAGTATCGGTATGGATTACAAATTGAATAAGCAGAAATTCAATCTTTCTGTTTTCATCGGTCCGCTGACTTATAACTTGCGATATATCGACAATTCGGAAGTAGATGAAACCAAGTTCGGTCTGGAGAAAGGCAAATGCTCTAAAAACGACTTCGGTTCTCAGTTGCAGTCAACGTTCAACTGGAAAATCATTTCGGCTGTTTCGCTGGAATCCCGTCTGAACTATCTGACCAATTACGAATGGGTACGTGTGGAGTGGGAGAATACATTCAACTTTGTTTTGAACCGCTATCTTTCTACTAAACTTTACGTACACGCCCGTTTTGACGACAGTTCAAAACCAACCGTTGAAAATGGCAGCTTCTTCCAACTGAAGGAATTGCTGAGCTTCGGTATTAACTATAAGTGGTAAATTTTTTTAGGCACGGATTACACAGATTTCACGGTTTCAGGAATTGAGTAACTAAAAACCGTGTTAATTCGTGTAATCCGTGCCTTATTTTATCTCTATGTCCTCAACGTTGAAATGATATACCTTCCCGGATTATCAATCTTTCCCCACTTGGTGGTAGACAGCGTGATCCATATCTGCGTCCCCTTCTTTCCATAATCCGATAGCTTGAGAATAGCTGTAATTTCTTTCTTGTTTGTTACTCCATGTTGTGCCAGGCTGTCCAGAAGTCCTTTGACATTGTGCGTACTCTTGTTGTAGGCATAACCGGGGATTTCGAGCGAAGGCGAAGCCGTATTGTCTTCTTCCTCTTCTGCTTTCCTTTTCTCTCCTTTACTTTGTCCGGAAATGTCAGCAATTTCGGGTGAAATGTTCTCATTTTCCAGTTTCAATTCACCTTGTACTGACGAATTGTTTGCATCCTTTGTATTATTTTCCTTTTCCTGTTTTTGGGTGTCATTGACTAACAGGTAGGGCAAATCTTCTAACTTTCTTTTCCTGCGGCAGGTAGCATCTATCCAGATGTGCTGAATTTCAAGGGAAGTCAATATCTGAAACTTCTCATAGCTTTCTTTGTCAAAGAATCCTTTGTCAAGCAAAATTTGAATGATTCCGTCTATCTCTTTTCCTTTCAGTTCTCCTCCCAGTTTGCGGGCAAAAATCAACGATTGTTCCTCACCCCATGGGATGTAATATCCTTCTTTGAATATTTTACATAGAAGTTTGCATACAGCTCCATCCACTCTGATGCCATATTTGGCTTCAGCCAGTTCAATGGCATCTCTGTCGAAAAAGTTTACGGTAAGCGGGAAATAGTCTACGCTTAAATAAGTTGTGCTCATATCAGTCTTATTGTTTGTTTTTAAGTTTATACAATTGGTTTCCAATCGAGAAAATTCTCAATCTGAAAGGTTCTCCATCCTTTCTCTTCCATGCACCAGAATATGAAGGTACTGTGTACCTGCTTCATGTCATAAGAGTGGTGAAAGTCTTTGGAATAAGAAATGAGAGTGCCTGTAACTAACTGAAAACTACCGTTCTGTCTGTAATATGCGATGATGGCATGGCCATATTGCATGTAGTCTGCCAGTGATTTCACTTTTTCGGCTATTCGTTCTGCGATCGTTTCCGAATAACCTTTCTCTGATACGATACGTTTTTTCCATACTTCTGTTAATCGATCTCTTTCTTCTTCTTCTGTTTTGTTAGTGGCTATCAGCCGTTTTTCTTTTGTCATTACATTATAAATTTGTTAGTAAAATAGTTATATTTAAAGAAAAGGCGGAACTATCTGTAGGATGCTTACACTATCGTGCGATGATAGTTACACTATCCTGCCGGGATAGTGACACTATCTTGCTGTTATAGTGACACTATAATTTCTGCGGGATAGTTCGTTCATTTCTTTATCTAAAAAACGGGGGCAAAAGTATAAGTTGTATTTTTTCGCTCCAATTATTCTTGCTATTTTCTACTGTGATACTTTGATTTGTATTGTTCTTTCTCTTCTTTTTCGTGCTTCGAAATTATTCCGATTCCTTTGCTTAAACTGCTAATTTCGCTGAGTATACTCCTGAATTTCATTAATCTATATCCATGATGTGTGTTTACGTAAAAGATTCTCCAGTCTGCAATGTACTTGGCTAGTCCTGTTAAAGATTTTACGTAGGAATTAAACTCGTCATCTTCGTAATAAGTGCGAAGACAGGCAATGAAATAGTGTTTTTTTTCGCCTGTGATGCCATTTCTTTTTCTGACCTCATCGATGTCAATAATTTCGTCATCATCCTGATAATCAGTTTCAAGACTTCTCTTCTTTTGTGTGCCAGTTGCATTTTTCAGGCATTTTTTTGTCGTTGTCATTTCTTTTGATTTAAATAAAATTAATAAATGGCATTAAGATGGAAATTCCAAATTTTCGCCCTATAATTGTATATAAAATAACTAGTGATGCAAATAATGAATAAAAATGGATTTAGCCGATGTGGGGAACTATACATCGGCCTTTTACGAAAAGAAGGTCGTTTTTCTACGGCACATGTCTATCAAAATGCTCTTTTCTCTTTTAATAAATTTTGTGGTAATGCCAGTGTGTCTTTCAGGCAAGTCACTCGTGACCGATTGCGTCGTTACGGGGAACATCTGTATGATTCGGGCTTAAAACCGAATACGGTATCAACGTATATGCGTATGCTTCGCAGTATCTATAACCGTGGGGTAGAGTTGGGTAGTGCGCCCTATGTACATGGTCTGTTCCGTGATGTGTATACAGGAGTGGATATCCGTCAGAAAAGGGCTCTTCCGGTGAGTGAACTCCGACGGCTTCTTTACGAAGATCCCAAGACGGATTGTTTGCGGCGCACACAATCGATTGCTGCTTTGATGTTTCAATTCTGTGGGATGTCTTTTGCTGACCTTGCTCATTTGGAAAAGTCGGCTTTAGATTGTAATGTGCTCCGATATAATCGAATTAAAACCAGAACTCCAATGAGTGTGGAAGTTTTGGATACTGCTAAGGAGATGATGAATCAGCTTCGCAATTCCCAGTCATCGCGTCCGGGGTGTCCCGATTACCTTTTCAGTATCCTTTCCGGTGATAAGAAACGTAAGGATGAACGTGCTTATCGTGAATATCAGTCTGCACTTCGCCGGTTTAATAATCATTTGAAAAGTTTGGCGAGGGCTTTGCACCTGACTTCTCCGGTAACTTCTTACACGATTCGCCATTCTTGGGCAACTACTGCAAAGTTCCGTGGAGTTCCAATTGAAATGATCAGTGAATCTTTAGGGCATAAGTCTATAAAGACGACACAAATTTATCTGAAGGGGTTTGAGTTGAAAGAGCGTACAGAGGTAAATCGTAAGAATTTGCATTACGTGAAGACTTGCCCTTTAGGGCGGATTTGAATGGATAAAAATTTGATAATCAGCACTAATAGTAGTGTGTTACTTCTTAGGTAACGGAAAAGTACACTTCATAATAAATCGGGAGGAAAAAGTCGAAAAGTATCGACTAATGAGGGTTGAGAGCATCTTGGCTTTAGAGAAAGTAGAGATTCTTAGGAAAATTGGGCATATAAATTCCTAAGCATGAAAATAGGCCTTTTTCATGTTCAGATACATTTTTTTTCAAATTCAGGGTTAAATCGAAAAAAAGTAGGTTTTTATTTGTTTAATACATGTGTTTTTGTCTATCTTTGCGTCAAATTTAAATCCGTTACCTAAGAAGTAACGGAAAAACATGGGGTAAAAAAGTATGATTTTAACAAAAGAGAAATCACTAAATGCTGGGCCTATTTATGGGACAGGGGAAGGCGTAGCACACTCAAAACGCTGGTATGTTGCATTAGTTCGTATGCATCATGAAAAGAAGGTTTCCGAGTATTTGAACAAGGTGGGGATTGAGAATTTTGTACCTGTTCAGAAGGAAATCCATCAATGGAGTGATCGCCGTAAATTAGTTGAATCCGTTCTTCTTCCGATGATGGTTTTTGTACACGCTGATCCGAAAGAACGTATGGAAGTCCTGAACTTTACTACTGTGAGCCGCTATATGGTGATGCGCGGTGAGAACAGTCCTGCTGTTATTCCTGACGACCAGATGGCACGTTTTCGTTTCATGCTTGATTATTCGGATGAAACAGTCTGTATGAATAGCTCTCCTTTGGCACGTGGTGAGAAAGTTCAAGTAATTAAAGGACCTCTGCAGGGGCTTGTGGGTGAGCTTGTCAATGTAGATGGTAAAAGTAAGATTGCTGTTCGACTGAACATGCTTGGTTGCGCCTGCGTAGACATGCCGATTGGCTATGTTGAGCCTATAGGTGAAAAAAACTAAGTGGGTAATGACGACTTCCTGTTTACAAGAAAAAATCGATAAACTTCAAAATACAGTTCATGCTCTGCTCCATAAAAGTAATTATATGGCGGGTGTGTATGTTGATGATCTTGCACGACTGAACAACGAAATCCATGAACAGATCAATGATCTGTATCCTTGTCACGGTAAGACTGCTGAGCAGGAGGCTGCTTTGTGTCTGTCTCTTCTGATGGGATATAGTGTGTCTATGTATGCCAATTCAGAGGATGAGGCAAAGAAGAAAACTGTTCTGAGGCGTTCGCAAATGATTCTGAAAAACCAATTGCCTTCACCATTGAAAATTCAGTTACACACAATCTACGATAAACTATTGTCATAGTAAATCTACTTTTTGGAAAAAGACTTTATAATTTATTGGGGTATTTAAATTATGAAACACGCATTTGACCGTTTTGTTCAATATTTGCAGAAAAATTATTTTAGTTATTGGATTGTATTAGGAATTGATACATTCATAGCCTTGATTTGTACTTGGGTGTCATTTATCGGCATTCATTATATAACGGAGACTTCTAAAGAAATCACTTCGCTCTTCCATATTTTGGCGATTTCTGTGATCTCCAGTGTCTTAGGTTCCTTTTTATTTCATACCTACCGTAATACGATCCGTTTTTCCCAGTTGAAGGAATTATGGAGAATTGCCGGAAGTGCACTGATAAAAGCTGTCTGTATTGCAATGGCTATCTGGCTTTTCCTGCCTCAGACGGGACTGCATAATAGTCAGAAAATAGTCTTTGTACTGTTTGATGGTATGCTGACTTTTATTGCCATGGTAGGCTTCCGTATTCAGCTGATTCTGGTTTATGAACTCCTGCTGAATATGCTGAATAAGAAGAATATGCATATTCTGATCTATGGTATTGATGATAAGAGTGTGGCATTGAAAGTCCGGCTAATGAACAGCTCGCACTATAAGGTGGTAGGCTTCTGTATCTACGGAACAGGCGACTCCATCCGACGCGTGGCTGATCTTCCCGTTTATTCATTTAAGGATGAAGAGTGCTTTAATAAACTTATTCATAAGAAGTGTATCGGCGGCATCCTGTTTGCCCGTTACGAGAATACCCGTGAAGAGGAAGACCGCCTGCTTCAGTATTGTAAAAGGAGTGGATTGAAAACGTTGATTGCTCCGAGTATCAGTGAGGCTGACGAAAACGGCAGTTTCCACCAATGGGTACGCCCTATCAAGATTGAAGACTTGCTGGGTCGTTCAGAAATTCATATCAATATGGAGGAGGTGATGACCGAGTTCTGTGGCAAGGTTGTGTTGGTGACAGGAGCTGCCGGTAGTATTGGCAGCGAGCTTTGCCGGCAGCTGGCTCAGATGAACATCAAGAAGCTGATCATGTTTGATTCCGCCGAGTCACCTTTGCATAATGTCCGCCTGGAATTTGAGAAGAATTATCCCGATCTTGATTTTGTTCCTGTCATTGGAGACGTCCGCGTGAAAGAACGTCTCCGTATGGTCTTCGAAACTTATCAGCCTCAGATAATCTTTCATGCCGCTGCCTATAAGCATGTTCCGTTAATGGAGGAAAACCCCTGTGAAGCTGTACTGGTCAACGTTGTCGGTTCTCGCCAGGTTGCTGATATGGCAGTTGAATACGGAGCTGAGAAGATGATCATGGTTTCTACCGATAAGGCGGTGAATCCGACTAATGTGATGGGATGTTCCAAACGATTAGCTGAAATCTATGTACAGAGTCTGGGCTGTGCCATCCGTGAGGGAAAAGTAAAAGGTCATACCAAATTTATCACTACCCGTTTTGGTAACGTCTTGGGTAGTAACGGTTCTGTAATTCCCCGCTTTAAAGAACAGATAGAGAATGGCGGTCCTGTCACAGTGACTCACCCTGATATCATTCGTTTCTTTATGACTATTCCTGAAGCTTGTCGTCTGGTAATGGAGGCTGCCACTATGGGTGAAGGCAATGAGATATTTGTCTTTGAGATGGGAAAGGCTGTGAAGATTGTCGATCTGGCTACCCGTATGATCGAACTTGCCGGTTATCGTCCGGGTGAGGATATTGAGGTAGAGTTTACGGGACTTCGTCCGGGTGAGAAGCTTTATGAAGAAGTTTTGAGTGATAAGGAGAATACAATCCCTACTGAGAATAAGAAGATAATGATAGCGAAGGTACGTCATTATGAGTATACTGATATCCTTGACACTTATGGAGAGTTCGAGAAACTATCCCGTACGGTAAAGATCATGGATACAGTGAAGCTAATGAAGAAAGTGGTACCTGAATTTAAATCCAAGAACTCGCCGAGGTTTGAGGTCTTGGATAGATAACTAGAATGATTCTGAACACTAACATAAATCAACAATGGATACAAAAGATTTGAAGATTGCTGTTGCAGGTACCGGCTATGTTGGTCTTAGCATAGCAACGCTTTTGTCGCAACATCATCAGGTGACGGCAGTCGATGTGATTCCTGAGAAAGTAGATATGCTTAATCGTAAACAATCGCCTATTCAGGATGAATATATTGAGAAGTATTTGTCTGAGAAGGCATTGAGGCTAACCGCTACGCTTGACGGTGCCAAGGCCTACAGTGATGCTGATTTTGTGGTTATAGCAGCTCCTACTAACTATGATCCGGTGAAGAACTATTTCGATACTCATCATATAGAGGATGTCATAGACTTGGTTTTAAGTGTCAATCCTGATGCTGTGATGGTAATCAAGTCTACTATTCCAGTAGGATATTGTCGTGGACTTTATTTGAAGTATGCCCGCAAGGGAGTCAGGAAGCTTAACTTGCTTTTTTCTCCTGAGTTTCTTCGTGAGAGTATGGCCCTTTATGATAACCTTTATCCAAGTCGTATCATTGTTGGTTATCCAAAGTTGATTGATAGCGAGCAGTTTGACGAGGAAAACGAAGCTATTAAGTCTGTTGCGGATATTCCTGCCCTAGAGAAAGCTGCACGTACTTTTGCCGCATTGCTTCAGGCAGGTGCAATCAAGAAAGATATTCCCACTCTTTTTATGGGTATAAAGGAGGCGGAAGCTGTTAAACTGTTTGCTAATACCTATCTTGCTTTGCGTGTCAGTTATTTTAATGAATTGGATACTTATGCGGAGATGAAAGGTCTGGATTCTCAGTCAATCATACAGGGTGTTGGTCTTGATCCTCGTATTGGCACACACTATAATAATCCATCCTTTGGTTATGGTGGTTATTGTTTGCCTAAAGACACGAAACAACTCTTGGCTAACTATCAGGATGTACCTCAAAACATGATGACTGCTATTGTCGAAAGTAACTGTACAAGGAAAGATTTCATAGCAGATCAAGTGTTGCGTAAAGCGGGTTATTACACCGCTTCCTGCTCATGGGATGCCCAGAAAGAACGAAAAATAACCATTGGTGTATATCGTTTGACCATGAAGTCCAATTCTGATAACTTCCGTCAGAGTGCCATTCAGGGGATTATGAAGCGTATCAAGGCAAAGGGTGCTACTATTGTGATTTTCGAGCCCACTATGCAAGATGGTGAAACTTTCTTTGGTAGCCAAGTGGTCAATAACTTAATCAAATTCAAGGAAATAAGTCAGGCCATCATCGCCAACCGTTACGACGCTTGTCTGGATGATGTGAAAGAGAAGGTGTATACTCGTGACATTTTCCAAAGAGATTAACTTTATGGTAACATACAATGTTAGTTTAGAGAATAAAGTGGTTTTGGTGACTGGTGCAGCCGGTTTTATTGGAGCCAATTTGGTGAAACGTTTGCTGAATGAGTTTGATAGCGTGAAGGTTATCGGTATTGATAGTATTACCGAATACTATGACGTAGGTTTAAAGTATGAACGCTTACAAGAATTGTCTGCCTATGGTGACAGATTTGTTTTCATAAAAGACAGTATTGCTAAAAAGGAAATTGTTGGGTCTATCTTCACTGATTATCATCCACAGGTAGTAGTGAACCTTGCTGCTCAAGCCGGTGTACGCTATAGCATCACTAACCCTGATGCTTATATTGAAAGTAATCTTATTGGATTTTATAACATCTTAGAGGCCTGCCGTCATCATAGCGTGGAGCACTTAGTATATGCTTCTTCCAGTAGTGTATATGGAAGCAATAAGAAAGTGCCTTATAGTACCGATGATAAGGTGGACAATCCAGTATCACTCTATGCTGCTACTAAAAAGAGCAATGAGTTAATGGCTCATGCTTATAGCAAGCTCTATAACATACCAAGCACAGGTCTGCGATTCTTCACCGTTTACGGTCCCTGCGGTCGTCCTGATATGGCTTATTTTAGCTTTACCAACAAACTATTAAAGGGTGAGACCATACAAATTTATAATTACGGCAATTGTAAGCGCGACTTTACTTATATAGACGATATTGTAGAAGGCATAGTTCGTATTATTCAGCATGCACCGGAAAAACGGAATGGTGAAGACGGACTTCCGGTTCCACCATATAAGGTATATAACATTGGTAATAACTCTCCAGAAAATCTTTTAGACTTTGTAACCATCCTTCAGGATGAACTTATCCGTGCAGGTGTACTTCCCAACGACTATGACTTTGAATCCTACAAAGAACTAGTACCGATGCAACCTGGAGATGTGCCTGTGACATATGCTGATACTACTCCTTTGCAGCAAGATTTTGGATTTAAACCGTCAACATCATTAAGTGAGGGATTGAGAAAGTTTGCAGGGTGGTATGCTAAGTATTATGGCACATTCAAATACCATCCATAGGTTGATTATATAAAAATAAAAAGATAAAATCATTATGAGTATTTTTGCAGGTAAAACCCTTATGATTACTGGTGGAACAGGTTCCTTCGGCAATGCAGTTTTGAATCGTTTCCTCCGTACCGACATCGGCGAAATCCGTATTTTTTCACGAGATGAGAAGAAGCAGGATGATATGCGTCACGAATATCAGGTAAAGTATCCTGATGTGGCACACAAAATCAAGTTCTTTATTGGCGATGTACGTAATTTGCAGTCATGTAAGAACGCAATGCCTGGTGTTGACTATATCTTTCATGCTGCGGCTTTGAAACAGGTTCCAAGTTGTGAGTTTTTCCCCATGGAAGCAGTGAAAACCAATGTAATCGGTACTGATAACGTTTTGACAGCTGCTATCGAGGCTGGCGTTGGTGCTGTGATATGTCTATCTACGGATAAGGCTGCCTATCCTATCAATGCTATGGGTATCACCAAAGCCGTTGAGGAGAAGATTGCAGTAGCTAAGAGTCGCTACTCTGGTGAGACCAAGATTTGTTGTACGCGTTATGGCAATGTGATGTGTTCTCGTGGTTCTGTAATTCCTCTGTGGATAGAGCAAATCCGCAATGGTAATCCTGTAACTTTGACTGAGCCTACGATGACCCGCTTTATCATGTCGTTGGAAGAGGCGGTAGACCTTGTGCTCTTCGCTTTTGAACATGGACAGAATGGTGATATCCTTGTTCAAAAAGCTCCGGCTTGCACCATCCGGACTCAGGCAGAGGCTGTTTGTGAATTATTTGGTGGCAAGAAAGAAGACATCAAGGTTATCGGTATCCGTCATGGTGAGAAGATGTATGAGACATTGCTCACCAATGAAGAATGTGCCAAGGCTGAAGATATGGGTAATTTCTATCGTGTGCCTGCTGATAATCGTGGCTTGAATTATGATAAGTTCTTCAAAGAAGGTGAAACGGAACGTAACACACTTACGGAGTTCAATTCTAATAATACTTATATATTGAATGTAGAAGAGACCAAGGCTAAAATTGCAGCTCTTGATTACATCAAAAAGGAATTGAGTGGTGAGGGTAATTTCGTTCAATAATAGGGTTATGAATATTTTAGTTACCGGTGCCAAAGGTTTTGTTGGTAGAAATCTTTGTGCCCAACTTAATAATATCAAAAACGGAAAGGCTCGTTGTTATGGCGATCTGAAGATTGATGAAGTCTTTGAATACGATATCGATTCCACTTCCGAACAATTAGATGCCTGGTGTCAGAAAGCCGACTTTGTATTCAACCTTGCTGGAGTGAACCGTCCCAAAGACAATGACGAGTTCATGAAAGGCAATTTCGGTTTTGCAAGCACATTGCTTGATACACTGAAGAAACATCATAATACTTGTCCTGTCATGCTTTCTTCCAGTGCACAAGCTTCTCTGACTGGTCGTTTCGGTAACAGCGAATACGGCCGCAGCAAAAAGGCAGGCGAAGATCTTTTTCTACAATATGGTAAGGATACAGGAGCCAAGGTATTGATTTATCGTTTCCCGAACCTTTATGGCAAATGGTGTCGTCCCAATTACAACAGTGCTGTAGCTACATTCTGCAACAATATCGCTAACGACCTTCCTATACAAGTCAGTGATTCAAGTGTAGAACTGGAGCTGCTTTACATTGACGATCTCGTAGACGAGATGATTCATGCTTTGAAAGGCGAGGAACATCGTTGCGAGTTTGAAGGTCTTGACGTACATCCATTGGTGGATGGCAGATACTGTTATTGTCCGGTTACCCATAAGGTTACATTAGGTGAAATAGTTGATTTGCTGCATCAGTTTGCAGAAATGCCAAAGACGCTGATGATCCCTGAAATCCCGGCAGACTCGTTTGCCAAAAGGTTGTATAGCACTTATCTGAGTTATTTGCCCAAAGAAAAAGCAATTTTTGATCTGAAGATGAATGTAGATCAGCGTGGCTCATTTACAGAACTTGTACATACCTTGAACTGTGGCCAGGTAAGTATAAATATCTCCAAACCGGGTATTACTAAGGGTGAACATTGGCACAATACCAAATGGGAACAATTTATCGTAGTCAGCGGTCATGGGCTCATCCAGCTCCGCAAGGAAGGTACAGACGAAGTGTTGAACTACGAGGTGAGTGGTGACAAAATACAGTCTGTTATCATGCTTCCCGGATATACCCATAACATCATCAATCTCTCCGATACGGAAGACTTGGTAACGGTTATGTACTGCAATGAGATATTCAACCCAGATAAACCGGATACATACTTTGATAAAGTGAAAAAATGATCATGGAAAAACAACCCAAATTAGATTATTCAGATATAAAGTTCAAGGATAATGGTAAGTTGAAGCTTATCATCGTAGTGGGTACTCGTCCCGAGATTATCCGCTTAGCGGTAGTAATTAATAAATGCCGTCAGTATTTTGATGTAATTCTTGCCCATACAGGTCAGAACTATGATTATAACTTGAATGGTATCTTTTTCAAAGATTTGAAACTGGCAGAACCTGAAGTTTATATGGATGCTGTAGGCGATGATTTAGGAGCCACTTGTGGAAACATTATCAACTGTTCTTACAAACTTTTTGCGCAGACAAAGCCTGATGGCGTGCTTGTGCTAGGCGATACTAATTCGTGTCTCGGTGTTATAGGAGCCAAACGTTTGCACATTCCTATCTTTCACATGGAGGCTGGAAATCGTTGTAAAGATGAGTGTCTTCCCGAAGAGACAAACCGTCGTATTGTAGACATTATTTCTGATGTTAATATGGCTTACTCTGAGCATGCCCGTCGCTACCTTGCTGACTGCGGTTTGCCCAAAGAACGCACTTACGTTACAGGTTCTCCAATGGCCGAGGTTCTTCACAACAACCTTGCTGAGATAGAGGCTAGTGATGTTCACCAAAGACTTGGTTTGGAGAAAGGCAAATACATTTTGCTCTCAGCGCATAGAGAGGAAAATATTGATACAGAGAAGAATTTTATGTCTCTCTTTTCCGCTATTAATAAAATGGCGGAGAAGTACGATATGCCAATTCTTTACAGTTGTCATCCTCGCTCACGTAACCGCCTTACTGCTAGTGGCTTTAAACTTGACGAGCGGGTTATTCAACACGAGCCTTTGGGTTTCCATGATTATAATTGTTTGCAGATGAATGCCTTTGCAGTGGTGTCAGATTCTGGAACTCTTCCTGAGGAGAGTTCGTTTTTTACTTCTGTAGACCATCCTTTCCCAGCTATATGTATCCGCACATCGACAGAACGCCCTGAAGCAATTGATAAGGGCAACTTTATTATTGCAGGTATTGATGAAAAGTCATTGCTTCAAGCTGTGGATACCGCTGTTGAACTCTGTAAAGACGGTCAGCATGGCATTCCTGTGCCTGACTATGTAGACAAAAATGTTTCTACTAAGGTCGTGAAGATAATTCAGAGCTATGTAAGTATTGTGAATAAAATGGTTTGGAGGAAGTTCTAAAGCATTAATGACTGTTTAATTATCCGTTAATGTCCTCGTTAGAAAAGTATTTGTGTACTGTTATTCAGAATAAATATATGATTTATACAAGAGCGAAGTTGAAAAGTACTAATTTATAATCCTGTAATATTAAAGTAGGAATCATCACAAATGATGTCTTGAGTCGGTAGAAGAACTGATTATGGACAAATAATATAGTCTTTACAGTGTTTGTAGTATTTTTTATTTTAGAGAACAGCCTCAATTCCAGTAAGCACTAAGGATATGAAGTATTGTCATAAGGATTGAATCTTTACGAAGAATAATAGTAGTCTATAATAATGATAACAATTAAAACATATTTTAAACAAAAATTGCACTCTACTGATTTAAGGTCGGCTAAGATGAAAAAGAATACTATAGCGATGCTTGTGATTCGTGGTGTTTCTATTGGTATATCATTGTTGTCAGCGCCTATAATGCTTCACCATGTTGACAAAGCAGATTATGGTGTCTTAATGACTTTAACATCCATTGTAGCTTGGGTAGGAATGATGGATATTGGGTTAGGAAATGGTTTGAGGAATAAAATTCCAGAATATCTTGCAAAAAAAGAAATTGCTAAAGCACAAGAAGTAGTTAGTAGTTGCTATGCTGCCTTGGCTATTTACATAGGTATACTTATAGTAGCATTCTTAATAGCAAATCCGTTCATAAATTGGCAATCTGTTCTAAATTCTCCAGGAAGCAATCCTATTGAAATTAGAAACCTGGCAGCAGTTGTTTTTACAACATTTTGTTTACAGTTCTTGTTTAATCTGGTAAATTCAATTTTATTTGCATATCAGGTTCCTGCTGTTCAGTCATTATTTGCTTTTCTAGGGCAAGTATTAGCTTTTATTTCCCTTCTTGTGCAAATTTATTGTTTCGATGTGACTTCTGTGTTTCAGATAGGTGCGGTTAATTGTGTAATGCCTTTAATCGTTATAATTATAGGTTCTATAATACTATTTTGTGGCAGATTAAAAGAAATTGCTCCTTCTTATAAAATGGTTAACTTGAAGTCAGTTGGAGCTATTTTATCATTAGGTGTTAAATTCTTTGTTTTACAAATTATAACAATAGTACTTTTTCAGGCGAATAGTATAATAATAACTCGAACAGTTGGACCAGAAGCTGTCGTAGAATATAATATGGCATTCAAATATATAAGCGTTATTACTATGATATTTACAATTATAGTAACACCAATATGGTCTGCAACTACAGATGCTTATGTTAGACAAGATTTTGAATGGATAAAGAAAACTCTTTTATATATCCGAAAGGTTTGTTTATTGACAATTCTTATAGGAGGATTAATGGTAGTCGTATCCCCATATATTTATAATATTTGGTTAGGAAAAGGAGTTATAGACATACCGCTTAGTACTACATCGCTTGTTTTTCTTTATATATCTTTTGAAATGTTGTATAAAGTTTATGGAACGATAATTAATGGTACTGGGAAAGTATATGCTCAAATGATAATTACAGGGGGGATAGCTATAGTATACATTCCTGTTGCTTATTTGTTGGGCTCTTTGATGGGGCTTTTGGGGGTATTGGTTGCTAATACAATAGTATTTTTTATTAATTATATTTGGTCAAAAATACAGTGTAATAAAATCTTAAATGGTACAGCTAATGGCTTTTGGAACAAATAAAAAGGATTATACACTATATTTACTTTTACTTTTCTTCATTATGATGTCAGGAGGTGCCATGACTTATGGTATGCTGCATTCTTGGCAATTATTCTTATTCCCTATACTTTTGTATATATATTATGGTGAAGGTAAAGTAAAAAGTGTCAATGGAACTTGGTTACTTTTAAGCTTGTCTTTTATAATCATTGCTCAATTTCTTAAGTTTGATGGAAAGTTAGTTAATGTGATTCTTCCTGTTTTTACAATTGTGGATGCTATGGTTTTGGCATGCCTGTTAAATAAAAGATTTGTTGATTTGTATATCAGATTGATAGTTCTTATAGCTACTATCAGCTTGGGATTTTGGATTTTCGATATGTTAGGAGGCCATAGCATTTTATTGGCAATTTCTAATTTACTGCCACAATTGGGATTGGATAATATGAAAGCTCTTGAGATAAACTCCGTTAATTCAAATACATTATATTTCTATCAAGTGAGTCTTGATAGTAACCATGTCTTTAGAAATTCAGGTCCCTTTTGGGAGCCAGGCTTGTTTTCTATTTATATAGTGATAGCTCTTGTTATAAATCTGTTTGTAAACAGACAGAATATTTGTGGATATAAGAATTTGATTCTATTATTTACTGCTGTGACAACCTTTTCCACTACGTGCTATGTCGTGTTAGGTGTAATAGCATGTGGGCTTGTACTTGCATCATCTCAAAATAAGCTGGTAAAATATATTTTTGTTATTTTGATGTTTTTTGCCATTCCTGCAATATCTGATCTTGATTTTATGTCTGATAAGATTATGCTAGAATTTAATTCAGATACGACATATTCTCGATTTGGTGCCATAGCGTATCATCTCACGTTAATACAGCAATCACCAATAATTGGCTTTGGTCCTTTTATTCAAAAAATAACGATATTGGAATCAAGTCCTAATGGATGGTCTGAATTAATCGTATATTATGGTATACCTGCATCTCTCTATTTGTTTTATCGCATATATAAGTTTTCTATTCGGTTATGTCCGATTGATTTTTTTAATAGAATGATACTATTCTTGTCAATCATTATTGTAGTGTTTACACAAACACAAATGCATTCTCCATTTTATTTTTTAATTTACTTCTTATCTTTTTATCCATTATATGAATACCAAAAATAAAAAAATAGGAATCCTCTGTTATTATGAGTTTCCGGAAGGTATGGCTCCAACAAATAGAATAAGAGCCTATGCAAAAGGACTTTACCTGAATGGGGCTCATGTAGAAACGTTTATATTCAAACCGAAACCATCAAATAGTGTAAATCCATCACATGGTGTTGTGGATGGTATGTTTTATAGCTTTTCGTATTCGCGTCCTAGAAAAGAATCCCGATTTAGCTATAAGGTTACAAGTAAAGTAAAAGCGTTGCTTTATACAATAAAGAATATTCGGAAATCTAATAGGATGTCGAAATTTTCAACAATATTATTGAGTTTTGATAATATACCATATTTATTGTTCTTTGTTCCTATATTGTCTATACTACATATTCCAATGGCATTTATTGGCGATGAATTCCCAGAACCTATTAGACAGTTGAAAAATAAAATTCCTTATTATCAGCTTTGGTTATATAAGTTTATATATTGTTTTATCGATAAAAGAGTTTTGATGACGCAAGCACTCGCAGATTATTATAATGCTATTTCTCCCAAGCCTTATTATCTGTTGTCGTCAATCATAGATACAGATAGATTTCTTGATATTGATAAGAAAGAGTCTGAGCATCCATATTTATGTTATATGGGGAATATGATGTTGGCAAAAGATAATGTTGATAATATTATCAAGGCGTTCTCTCTTATTTCTGATAAATATTCAACTCTCCAATTACATCTTTATGGCACTCCGAATGAAACAGATAAAAACTTCATAGTGAAATGTATATTGGATGAGCGATTGGATGGAAAAGTCATTTTTAAAGGTAGGGCTAGTTTTTATGAAGTCCCTCGGATTTTGAGTAATGCAATCATTCTTGTTACTTCACAGCCTGTTACCAAGCGTGCTGAAGGCGGATTCCCGACGAAATTAGCAGAATATATGTTAAGTGAAGTCCCTGCAATAGTTACAAATGTTGGAGAGATACATCTGTATGTCTCGGATAAAGATACTGTTTTTATGGTAGAGCCATGTAATCCAAAGGCTTATTCAGAGACAATTTCATGTATTCTTGATAATTATGATGATGCAAAAAGAGTCGCAAAACGAGCAAAAAAATTAGCTATTAAGATGTATGGAGCAAGAGAAGTTACAGCTGGTTTATATGATTTTTTATGCGGTTGATGGGAGTTTATTTAATAAATACTAAAAATTGGGGCTTAGTTTTGAAAGCATTATCTTTTCTGTGAGCTGAAATGAACAATGGGATTAATATAAATGAAGAAGATAGGAAAATTCTATATACTTGCTTGGAATTTTAGTTATGGTTCTGCAAGCAGCAATAGGCTGTTAGCTTATGCTAATAGTGCAGCTGATATGGGGTATGATGTCCATATAGTGGCTTTTCTTAGATTGATGAAAAGAGATTGTCATCCTAAAAAGGGGGTTTCTATTAAAGGCCTTTTGCCTTGTAGAATAAGTAGTGGGATATTATCGAAATTAGTATCACTCTTTACTACAATATGGTTCCTACTGACCGAGGTAAAGAAGGAAGATCGTCTTTTGCTATATAGTTCGCCAGAGTATCTTTTTTTCTGCCTAATGTTCAAACGAAAACAAACATATTTCGAAGTTACAGAGTGTCCTGATTTATTTCATCCACGGACATATCCATTTAGCTACTATAAGAAACTGTGGAAGAGACTGAAGGGTATCTTTGTCATTTCAGACAACCTGAAGCAGTATTTTGTAGATCATGGAGTGGAGCCGGAACGCGTTCATGTGATTAATATGATTGTTGACTTTTCTCGCTTTGAAGGTGTGAAAAAGAATCCAGATGCTGAGAAATACATTGCATATTGCGGAAATGTCAACAAGGACAATAAGGATGGTGTAGGTGAGCTTATAGCGTCTTTCGTAAGATATCATGAGAAGTATCCAGATCGAAAATTGTATATCATTGGTCCTATTGTTTCTAAGGAACAAAAGGAAGAATATGAGAATTATCTGGATTCGTTAAATGCCTTAGATAGTGTTGTTTTTACCGGTGCAGTCTCTCCATCTCTAATACCACAATACTTTGTAAATGCTGAGATGCTTGTACTTGCACGTCCAGATAATGTACAGGCAAGATATGGTTTCCCAACAAAACTCGGAGAATACCTCCTTTCTGAAAGGCCTGTTGTCCTTACTGAAGTTGGCAATATTAGTAATTTCCTTACTGATGGGCAGAGTGCTTATATTGCACAACCTGGAAATATTGAAAGCATTTCAAACAAAATGATGGGAGTATCATCTGATTCAGAGAATGCCAATATTGTCGGAAATGCAGGTAAGGATGTAGCAATGAGGGACTTTAATAGTGCTACTGAAACAGAAAAACTGTTGAGCATTATGTTCGAATAGCAGTTGGTTTAGGAAAAATAAAAAACATATATGATAAAAGGGTTATATTTAAAAGTTTTATCAATACTTTCTCCTGAAAAGTATGCTCGACGTATTGGTGTGAAAATTGGTAAGAACTGTCTTATTTATCGTAGCATAGAATGGCCATCTGAGCCATATTTAGTCACTATAGGGGATAACGTGCAGCTCACGAGAGGAGTCGCTATCCATACCCATGGGGGAGGTCATGTTGCAAGACGTATCCATCCTGAATTCGACATGTTCGGTAAAATTGTTATTCAAAATTGGGTATATATAGGTGCTCATTCTCAGATTTTGCCAGGTGTCACTATTGGAGAGGGAGCTATTGTAGCAGCTGGTTCAATAGTTACAAAATCAGTAGCTTCTGGCATGGTTGTAGGAGGAAATCCCGCTAAAGTAATCTGTTCTGTTGAAGATTATATAGCCCGCAATCTCAAATATAATCTTAATACAAAGAATATGAGCCAAGGTGAGAAGATGCATTTTCTTGAAAACTTAAGTGATAATTCTTTTGTAAAAAAATAAATGTTTGAACAATACACAAAAAAGATAACTTATGTTAGAATTCAATGTCCTACATTTCGGTTATTGGCCTAGATTCTTGGTATTCCCGTTTGGCCTGTACTTTGCTGGTTGTTCCGTTACTGTGGAAAGGTTCTGACGAATGTACTTAGTTTCTTTGGTAAGATATCTTTGGAGTCTTACTTATTCAATGGCATCGTTGGTTCTTGAATTATCGCATATTATATAAGCCGTCTTTGAATAAAGGCTGTTATTTGCATTATGCTTTGTTTTTTGTAGTTGGAACAGTACTGGTTTATGTTGTGAATAGATCTTGTGAAAGAATTTTAAAGAAAGAAGTTAAATAAAATAGAGCAATTACAGCCTCTTTTATTTTTAACATGAGTTATTCAAACTTATATCGTATTGATGTTATTTTTAATCATTTGAAAAGAATATAATATGTCGATTAAACATTTTTTTGAAGTTTATTACCCTAAGCGTATGTGGCGAAAATTGTGGTTAGGTCTTGCAGGCTTTCCCATGTTGCCGCAACACAGAGCTAAGTTGCTGAAAATGGGAGGGGTAAATATAAGAGGTCGAGTATTGATATACGGTGGTGTGGGTGTTGATACTGTTGCACCGGATAAAATCTTTATCGGTAACAATGTTGCCATTACTGCAGGAACGAAGATTTTGACACACTATCTTGACCCATCTGTCAAAGGACGTATGTTCAGAATTGGCGAAGTACATATTGAAGATGATGTATTTATTGGTGTGAACGTTTGTATATGCAATTCGGTAAAGATAGGGAAGGGGGCAATAGTAGGTGCAGGAAGTGTAGTAACAAAAGATATTCCGCCTTATCAAGTATGGGCTGGGAATCCTGCAAGGTACATTAAAGACCGTGAACATTAATAGGATAAATGATAATGAAGAAAGTCTCCATATTAGTTTCGACAATAGATTCTGGAGGGGCAGAGAAGCAGGCTGTATTGCTTGCGATTCAGCTTTCAAAGCATACGGATGTGAATCTGATTGTGCTTTATGGCGGTCACACTGAATATAAAGGAAATGTGGATTTGTTAGCCAAGAGTTCTGTTAAGGTTCATCGACTGAACGGCAGCATGCTTTTAAAGACTATACGGATTAGAGAACTTTTGAAGGAATCTCATACTGATGTGCTTCTCAACTATCTGACAATGCCAGATTTTCTTGGTTCATTTCTTGGCAAGAGATTAAGAATAAGTGTATATAATGGTATACGTAACTCAAGGCTTCCAAAGAGTAAGATGTTGATGGAGAAATGGGCTCATAATTATTGGGCTACAGGGACCATCTACAATTGCTATTCTGGGGCTGATTATTTTGGGCAATTAGGTTTTCGAAAAGATAAGAACATTGTCATTCCAAACTGCTTTCCGGATATTGCTGAACCAATTATAAGAGACAGGTATTCTCAGAAGACAATCATTACAGTTGGTCGCTTTGATCCTCAAAAGGATTACGAAACTCTCATTAAGAGTGTTGCATTGCTTGATAGAGAGGACTATCGCCTTTGTATTGTTGGCTATGGAATTCTTGAAAAACAAATTCGTGAATGGACTGAGCGTTATGGTATCAAGGATAAGACTGACATCTATATCAAACCGGATAATGTACCAGAACTTGAGCGTAATGCCGACATCTATATTTCTACAAGTCTCTTTGAGGGCACGAGCAATAGTATTATGGAGGCCTTAAATTGGAGTTTGCCGGTGGTTGCGACTAATGTTGGAGATAACGATCAGTTGGTGATCGATGGAGAAAATGGTTACCTGCATCCAGTTGGTGATGCTACAGGACTTGCTACTTCCTTATGTCGGCTGCTTGATTCTATAGAACTTAGGAATAAGATGGGAGTAAAGAGTAATCAAAACCTTCGTGAAAACTACTCGATGGAAATATTTGAGAAGCGGTATTTAGAATTGATAGAATAATAATGAGAACAGTATTTATAGGTGCACACGAGGAACCGAACGGAGTGAATTCATATACCTATAACTTGGCTCTTGAACTGAAGAAGAGAGGGTTTGAGTCATTTGTGATGAGTTTCGGGGCGTGCAATAAGGTCACTGATTACAAAGGGGTGATAATTAGGCAATACAAAACTCATGGTGGTACAATGTCAAGTATTCCTGTTTTGTATTTTAAATCCTTACCATACTTGATTAAGCATAGGAAGGAAATTGGTATGGTGATGTACCAGACAGCAAGGTTTTCAGTTATCCCTTCATTGATTGTACGAATGTTCGGAATGAAATCTGGTTCTATCATTCATAGTCTTGCAGAAGATAGTCCAAAACACGGGGTTATGATGAAAAAAATTTTGAAAGTATCAATGAAGTTGGCTTTGATATTCACTCGAAATGTGATTACTGTTAGTCATACCAAGTCTAAAGAAGTGTATGACAGATATCGTAAGAAGTGTAAGGTGTTGCCTTGTGGAGTTTATCTTCCAGAGGCAAGAGGATTGAATACTGATATTTTTGAAAAGAATGGAATTAAATTTGGCAAGTTCTTTCTGTCAATAGGTCGTATCGACCCGGTTAAGAATCTTGAAGTGTTGATTGATGCGTTCAAAAAACATAATCACGGAGATTGTCAGTTGGTAATTGGAGGAGATGTGAATAATGTATACGGTCGTTCTATTGTTGAACGTGCTGGGGAATGCAAGGATATTGTTTTTCCGGGAATAGTATACGGAGATGATAAGGCGGCATTGCTCAAGAATTGTATGGCGTATTGTCTTGTGTCTTCATCTGAGGGACTTCCAATAGCATTGTTGGAAGGAATGTCATACGGTAAGATTCCTGTCGTCACACGTATTCCATCCATTCAGGAGGTTCTTGAAAAATATAAGATTGGGCTTTGGAGTGACGTGAAAGATGTGAATGAAGTGATTGCTAATATGATGGCAGTTGAAGAAAAAATTGATACACTGAAAGTTCAAGGTACAATTGCACGTCAAATCGTTGAAGAGAATTACACATGGCCGCAGATATGTGACCAATATTTGGAATTAGTTAAAGAGTTTTAGTTATGAACATCTCCATCATCGATGTTCACGGTTTCGTCGGCTTCAATTTCGTGAAGGCATTTGCGCTTGAGAATTCTAACATTGTAGTTTCAAAGTAAGGAAAGGTGTGGCAAAGACTTTCTTTTGGGACGATTGGGAGGGTACAGACTTCTCGAAGATTGATGGACACCCGTAACAAGAGTGTGGCTGATGTGTACTTTAAGGTGATTACCGGTCTCATTTCGTGAATGTTGTGAAAGATTGTTCTCATGGTCAAAGACGGTAAAAGAGTATATTGGCTTTTGAGTGAATTGATTAATAAATAAATATGAAGCAGAAAATAACTTTGACATATAAACTCCTTTGTTTACTGGGTTTTAAATATCCAGTGGAGGATTATGGAGATGTAAGCTTGTGGAAGGTGTTTAAGCAATTCTTCAAGAATTGGTATCACAGACTAATCATCAATGCAATGAATTGGGCTATTCTGGAACCATTCAATCCAAGAAAGCTTCGACCTATGATTTTCCGTAAACTTGGAGCCAAGGTAGGAAAAGATGTATTCATTGGAGACTATGTTCGTGTAGACTTGAATCACTCTGATTTGATTGTGATAGAGGACGGTGTACATATCGCTGGTGATTGTCGTTTGCTTTGCCATAAAAAGGAACTTGCGGAATATCGACAAGGAATGACTTATGGCATGATGCCTTATAAGTATGGCAAGATTCATTTGTGTAGGAATTGCGCTATTGGAACTGGTTGTATTGTGATGCCGGGTGTGACTGTAGGTGAGGGTGCTATTGTGGGTGCTGGTGCCATGGTGACTAAAGATATTCCTGCTTGGACATTGGCATTGGGCAGTCCGGCTAAAGTGGTTAAAGAATTTCCTAAAACTGACGTCTAAAGCCAGTTTCAAAAGGTTTTAGATGTTCTGAAATACAACAGATACATACAAAATGAAAAGAGTATTGATAACTGGTGCTAACAGTTTTGTTGGTATAAATGTGGAAAAGTGGCTTTTACAGACTCCAAGCGAGTTTGAAGTGGATACTGTGGATACCATGAATGAGGTTTGGAAGAAGGCTGATTTTACGAAGTATGATGCAGTGTTCCATGTAGCTGGTATTGCGCACGTGGATCCTAAGCCTGAAATGGCTTCATTATACTATAAAGTAAACAGAGATTTGACAATAGAGATAGCTAAGTGGGCAAAGGAACATGGGGTGAAGCAGTTCATTTTTATGAGTTCAAAGATTGTATATCATACAAGTAAGAGTCTGAAGGGGGATGTGGTAACTAAGAATACAAAACCTCGGCCTAATGATTTTTATGGAGATAGTAAACTGCAAGCAGAGAATAAATTGAAAGAGTTTGAGGCATCAGACTTTAAGGTTGTATTGTTGCGTCCTTGTATGATTTATGGTTTAGGTAATAAGGGTAACTTGCCTCGATTGGCTTGGTTAGCTACCAAGACTCCTATCTTTCCTGCTTGGCACAACAAGAGAAGCATGATTCATGTGCATAATTTGGCAGAACTGGTTCGTCAGGTGATTCTTCGTGAGCTGAATGGCACATTTCATCCTCAGAACAAGGAATATGTAGATATTGTTGAGGTGGTCCGTTATTTTGCCAAGAAGTACAACAATAAAGTCTGGATTACAGGTTTGTTCAATCCATTGATTTGGTTGGGAAGTTTCTTTCTCAAGCCTATTTGTAAAATGTTTGCAGACTCGTACTATGATCAGGATATCAGTACCTACGACTTTAACTATCAGGTAATAAAGTTTGAGGAGAGTTTAAAGGATGTAGAGGTTAAGAAGGACATGAAGTAATGACGGAAAAGAAGCAAATGTTTTTGCATTACTGAGGACAGGATTGTCGGAAGACAATTGCAACTTGATTGTATATGGGCAAGTAGGGTAACTCTGTGAAGATGCAGAGACGATCAGCTAGGGAGTTCCTCGGCAAGTTTTTACTAAAATAGTAAACGGGCGCAGATTTTTTCAGTCTGCTGCTATATAAGATCGGATTGGCGACATTTCAATGGTTAATATAGATAGCTATTTTTTAACAATTTAATATATAGCACTTGTAAAAGTTCCAATAATAAGGGATATATTTTGAATTGAGTCCTAACCAGACAAAGTATGTATTGAATAGAGTAAAGTAAAGATAATTAAAGTACAAGACCATGTTTTACAAAGTAATTAAACGATTTTTTGATTTCGTCTGTGCATTGGTAGGAATTATCGGTGCATCACCTTTGTGGATAATCGGCATTGTTGGTATATTGGTTTCGGATTGGGGACCGATATTCTATATAGCTCATCGTATAGGTAAGAATAACAAACCATTCAAAATGTATAAATTTCGTTCTATGCGAGTGGTGAAAACTGCAACGGAGGCTTCTTTAAGACCTGATGAAGATCGCATATTTCCGTTTGGTCGTTTTATACGCAGGGCTAAGATCGACGAGTTACCGCAGTTACTAAATATATTGAACGGTACTATGTCGGTAATTGGTCCACGTCCAGTGGCACAAGATCAATTTGATATGTTTCGTTATGGAAAATGGAATGAAGCTGCTACAGTTCCTGTTGGGCTCAGTGGCCCTGCAGCGCTCTATGATTTTATCTATGGCGACCGGATTACTGATGAGAAAGAGTACATAGAAAAGGTATATCCTACACGTCGTGAATTAGAGTATACGTACGTTCAGAAAGCAGGCATCTTCTATGACTTAAAAATGATTGTATATACGGTTATTTGTATCTTCTATGCAGTGTGCGGTAAGGAATGCACTTGGATGCTGAAGGGCTTTATAGAGGATGCAAAGAAGACAATGGACAAATGAACGAATATAATGCAGATTAAATGAATGGTGATCGCGCAATTTTGAATTTGATGTAAATAAAGACAAATACAATGAAATATTTATTAGTAGTAGCACATCCCGATGATGAAGTTCTCGGAGCAGGTGCATCCATGTGGAAATGGTCACGTGAAGGTGATGAAGTTGATGTGGCAATTATGTGTACGGAGGCGAAAGCACGTGCATTCCGACCAGAAGACAAGGAATTGGATGATGACTTGAATGCTTCGTCTGATTTCTTGGGTGTACACAAGAAGTATGAGGCAACATTCCCGAATATTGAGATGAATACTGTGCCACATTTGAAACTGGTGCAGTTCATAGAAAACGCTATTAGAGAAAGTGAACCTGATATTATCATCACTCATCATCCTGCAGACACAAACAATGACCATCTTCAGACATCAATGGCTTGTCAGGAGGCTATTCGTTTGTCCCAGCGCCAGTCAGGTGTAAAGCCTGTGAAGGAGTTCTGGTATATGGAAGTGCCTTCATGTAGTGAATGGGCGATCAATGATGCCATGAATTTGTTCCGTCCAAACTGCTATGTTGAGGTGGGTAAAGAAGGTGTGGAAGCCAAGTGCAAGGCATTGGCTATGTACCGTGGTGTCATGCGTCCATATCCTCATCCTCGCAGCAATGAATATATTTCAGGTTTGGCTGTAATGCGAGGCAGTCAGTGGGGCTGCAGCTATGCAGAGGCGTTCCAAGTGGTGTTAAGACGCTATTAATATTCTGTATATAAAATATTTGAAAGGTTTATAGGCATTTGCATCTACCTCTTTGTTCCTAGAAGAGCGATGTGAATTCTCAATAATTCAGTGTACAATATGGAAATAAATAAAGAACTACTTGAAACCCTCTTGGTGGAGGCTAAAGAAAATCCGCGTTTGCGTCAGAATTTCGACTTGCGCACTTCATCTGCCGACACCAGCCAACGCATGCTCAATGCTTTGCAACCACAAACAGAGGTGCCTATTCATCGACATGAAAAAACATCAGAAACTGTAATATGTCTTGTTGGTAAATTAGAGGAAATTATCTATGAAGAAGTGAATGACTATGTTCATGAGACTACTTCCTGTTGTGATGATGTGATAAGACAAAAAAGTTTTAAAGAAGTTTCACGTCAAATACTATCTCCTGCAGAAGGTAAATTCGGTATCCAAATACCTGCAGGGGCATGGCATACAATAAATATTATAGAACCTTCTGTCATATTAGAAGCAAAAGATGGGGCATATAGAGGAGATGGTCGATAAAAATGATTGATTTGTGTAAAGATAAATAAAAAATAATATAAAGAAATATATGAAGAGAATGAAACAACTAGGCTATTACGTGTTGGCAGCTTTTCTGTTAACAGCCTGCCAGTCTTACAAAAAAGTACCTTACTTGCAGGATGCTGAAGTGGTATTGTATAGTACCCAGAATGAACAACTGTATGATGCAAAGATTATGCCAAAGGATTTGTTAACCATTGTGGTATCATGTACCAGTCCGGAATTGGCGGCACCTTTCAATTTGACTGTTGCAACGCAGAATAATATGGCCTTGAATTATGTCACCACTCAGCCAGTCCTACAACAATATCTAGTGGATAATGACGGTAATATAAATTTCCCTGTATTAGGTGAGCTTCATGTAGGCGGATTGACCAAGAAGGCGACCGAACAAATGATTGTGGAAAAGTTGAAACCTTATATTACTGAAACTCCTATTGTAACGGTACGTATGGTAAATTACAA
>ENA-ORTP01000470-ORTP01000470.1-human-gut-metagenome-genome-assembly--contig:-NODE-470-length-50398-cov-5.048348_pt1 | contig 50398 bp, 32 predicted proteins | sample MGYA00241913_ERZ509190 | MGnify/ENA primary metagenome ERZ509190 (study PRJEB26280, sample SAMEA2338839) | human gut metagenome | biome: human gut; feature: human-associated habitat; material: faeces...
GTGTATTGTCAGATTATATGATACCACTGGGAGAAAAAGTGATGGCATATAATGGCTTTGAGCATGATGTTTCATACTTGAAAAATTGTTCGTATAAGAAAGAAGCGTCAGCTGTTGGAGCCGCGAAATACTTTTTCACAAAACATATGGTAGAATTGTAGTAACTGTTCACAGGTAGGAATTTTCTGAACTGAAAATTCCGTACGGTACAGCTCCCACTGACAGGTTGCAAAGCGAATGCGGATGTCTGCTTTATATGTGTGAAAAACGAGAAGTTGTGTAAGATTAGAAAAAGAAATTATAGTAAAAAACGGAAAGAAAACAGTAACTACGGTTTCCTTTCCGTTTTTTTTGTGTGTTGATTGTGAAAAATACACAAAAAATGTATTTTAAAATTATGAAATATATAAAATATGAAAAAACATATTGACAAAGTTTGTTAACATGGTAATAATATAATTACTTTGATAAAACATTTTATAAAACATAATATAAAACAAAAAAGGAGGAAACAATTATGTTGCAGCAGGTAATGACAAATCCAGGAGAAATTATTTTCAGAGAGGTTCCGGTTCCGGAGGTAAAGGAAAATCAGGTGTTGGTAAAGATTATGAATATTGGTGTTTGTGGATCAGATATTCATGTTTATCATGGAAAACATCCGTTTACAAAATATCCGGTAACACAGGGACATGAGGTTTCCGGTGAGATCACAGAACTTGGAAAAAATGTTACAGAGTTTCATGTGGGACAGAAGGTGACGATAGAGCCGCAGGTATATTGTGGACACTGCTATCCATGCCGTCATGGAAAGTATAATCTCTGTGAGGAATTAAAAGTAATGGGATTTCAGACGACAGGAACAGCATCTGAGTATTTTGCAGTGGATGCATCGAAAGTAACACCGATTCCAGAAGACATATCCTATGAAGAAGGAGCTATGATCGAACCGCTTGCGGTGGCAGTTCATGGTGTAAAACAGATGGGCGATGTGGCTGGCATGAATATTGCAGTCCTTGGTGCAGGACCGATCGGAAATCTTGTAGCACAGGCAGCAAAAGGAATGGGGGCAGCGAAAGTGATGATCACAGATATCAGTGATCTTAGACTGGCAAAGGCAGAAGAATGTGGGATTGATGTATGTGTGAATACTAGAAACAAAGATTTCGGCGAGGCAATGATCGAAGCATTTGGACCGGATAAGGCGGATGTGATCTACGACTGTGCCGGAAACAATATCACAATGGGACAGGCAATTAAATATGCAAGAAAAGGAGGCACGATCGTACTGGTGGCTGTTTTTGCGGGAATGGCAGAAGTAGATCTTGCAGTGGCAAATGACCACGAACTTGACATTAAGAGTACGATGATGTACCGCCATGATGATTATATAGATGGAATCAGACTGGTAAATGAGGGCAAAGTTCATTTGAAGCCGCTCATCTCAAAGACATTTGCTTTTAAGGATTATCTGAAGGCATACCAGTATATTGATGATAACCGCGAGACAACGATGAAAGTAATTATCAACGTCAATGAAAAGTAAAGAGTACATATGGAAAATAAATATGGAATTGTCGGAATTGCCCATGTCGGGCTTCCGACAAACGATTTACAGAAAACAGTTGAGTTTTATAAGAGTCTTGGATTTGAAGTAATTATGCAGTCTTATAATGAAAAAGCAGGGGAAAAAGTGGCATTTTTACAGATAAAAAATTACTGTATAGAGACTTTTGAAAATGGGAAGGCGGTAATGTCAGATGGTGCATACCAACATATTGCACTTGATGTGGAAGACATTGATAGTATGTATCAGAAAATCTGCAATGAAAAATACACAGTTATTACAGACGGAATCGAAGAACTGCCATTTTGGGAAAATGGTGTGAAGTTTTTTATGATTAAGGGACCAAATGAAGAAAGAATAGAGTTCTGTCAGAAACTCTAATAAAAATAGGAGAGACATATGGGAAGCGAAAACAAAAATGGAAAAGTACCGCTGATCAGTAAGATTGCATATGGGTTTGGTGATGTTGGATGTAATTTCAGCTGGATGTTCGTCAGTAATTTTCTGATGATATTTTATACAGGCGTGTTCGGAATCAGTATGGCGGCTGTGTCAGCACTTATGCTTTTTTCAAGATTCTGGGATGCAATCAATGATCCAATCGTCGGGGGTCTTACGGATAAAACAAAATCGAGATGGGGACGGTACCGTCCATGGCTGTTAGTAGCGGCACCAATTACAGCGATTCTTCTTGTCATGACATTCTGGGCAAGACCTGACTGGTCGCAGAATGGAAAGATCATTTATATGGTAATTACATATTGTCTGCTGGTTTTGGGGTATACCTGTGTGAATATTCCATATGGAACCTTGTGTGGTGCTATGACACAGGATATTGATGAACGTGCAAAAATAAATACATCCCGTTCGGTTGCAGCGATGATTGCAATTGGTGTGTTAAATATTATCACAGTTCCACTGCTCAGCAAATTCGGCAGTCACAGTGCAAAGACAGGATATCTGACGGTTGCGGTCATATATGGATGTATTTTTACAGCCTGTCATTTCTTCTGCTTTGCGAAGACGAAAGAGGCGTTGATTACTCCGGAAAAAGAAAAAATTTCTGTAAAGGTACAGTTGAAAGCAGTCATGAAGAACAGACCATATCTTCTTGCATTGGCAGGACAGATATTATTTGGATTTACCTTGTATGGTAGAAACGCAGATATTCTGTATTATTTTACATATGTGGAAGGGAATGCCTCCTACTACACAACTTATTCGATGTGCATTATTATTCCTTCTATCATCGGGGCAGCCTGTTTTCAACCATTATTCCACAAGTTGAATAATAAAGGAAGAACAGCAGCTCTCTTTGCTTTATTTACAGGAATTTCCATGTTGCCTATGTTTTTCTTCAATGCCAAAGAATCACCAGTTATTTTTTATGCATTATCTGGTCTCACACAGTTTTTTTTCTCAGGATTTAATACCGCAATCTATGCAATTATTCCAGACTGTGTGGAATATGGGGAGTGGAAAACCGGACTTAGAAATGACGGTTTTCAGTATGCGTTTATTTCACTCGGAAATAAAATAGGAATGGCAGTTGGAACAGCACTTTTAGCAGGAATACTTGGAAAATATGGTTATATTGCAAATCAGACACAAAATGCAATTGTACTTTCAATTATGAAACATGCATTTACGACGATTCCAGGTGCACTGTGGATTGTGACTGCGGTTGTATTATTTTTCTACCGGTTAAATAAAAAACGTTATAACGAGATTGTGGAGGAACTGAAAAATGGAAGAAAAAGTTGATATCGTGGCATTGGGAGAATTGCTGATTGATTTTACGGAAGCAGGACACAGTCAAGGTGGGAGAAAATTGTTCGAACAGAATCCCGGCGGTGCTCCGGCAAATCTTCTAACCGTTGCAAGCCACTTTGGGTATCGCACCTCTTTTATTGGAAAAGTTGGAAACGATATGCATGGTAAATTTTTAAAGAAGACACTGCAAACGGAAGGAATCAATACAGATGCTATCGTCGAAGATGCAGATTATTTTACAACACTGGCATTTGTGGAAATCGGTGAAAATGGAGAACGGAATTTTTCTTTTGCAAGAAAACCAGGTGCAGATACACAGTTAAAAAAAGAAGAACTGGATCAGACGTTAATTTCCGGATGTAAAATTTTTCATTTTGGATCATTATCGCTGACAGATGAACCGGCAGAAAGTACAACGATTGAAGCGGTAAAAATGGCAAAAGCAGCGGGTGCACTTATTTCCTATGATCCGAATTATCGACCGTCTCTTTGGAAGAGCAAAGAGGATGCAGTGAAAAAAATGAGATCTGTCATAGAATTGGTAGATGTCATGAAGGTATCGGATGAAGAGAGTACTCTGTTGACAGAGGCGAAAAGTTATGAGCAGGCTGCAGATCAACTCCTTGCCATGGGACCAAAGCTGGTTGCCATTACATTGGGAGAACAGGGCGTTCTTATGGCAACAAAAAGCAGAAAAGAAATCATCAAAGCATTTCAGATACATGCGGTCGACACGACTGGGGCAGGTGATTCATTCTGGGGAGGCGTATTATGCAGTATCCTTTCCGTGAATAAGAATGTTGAAAAAATGGAATGGGAAGAAATCAGAAAGTGTGCTGTTTTGGGAAATGCAGTTGCAGGATTGTGTGTGCAAAAGAGAGGTGGAATCCCTGCGATTCCGACGAAAGAGGCGGTGTTTGAATTCATGCAGAAATAATGAATGTATATGAACAAACTATTATTATACGCGGCAAACGAAAATGTGTAAATCCTCTGGCGGCGGCAGCCGAGACCCCCAACGAGCAATGTATCGGAATGTCCAAAAGGATATTCCGATACATTGCTCGTCTACGGTATCCCGAATCCGGGATACCCCACACCCTCCGGGCAAAGTCCATCCATCAGGTCTTGCCTATGTTATCTGAATGCGCCTCAAAAAACAGTTTTTACATCTGTATTGTAATTCCAACAAGAAAGGATTCCTCACCGGGAACAAGATCGAGATCACCGCCATGGCTTTCAATGATTTTTCGGACAGAGGAAAGCCCGATTCCATGATCATCAGATGTACCCTTTCGGGAGAGGAATGTTTTTCCCTCTTGCAAGGCCAGACCGTCGTAAGTGTTTTCAATCTTCAAAAAGTACATATTGCCTCTGGTTTCGCCTGCAATGAAAACGCGGCGCACCCCTTGCTTTTGGCGGCTGCACGCCTCAACGGCATTGTCCAAAAGATTGCCCAGCACCGTACACAGTTCCACATCGGTAAGCGGCATCTGATCGGGAAGATCGAGCCGCACCTGAAATTCTGTCCCTTGTGTCTGCGCCATGCCGTAGTAGTATTCAATCAGTGCATTTACGACGGGATTTTTGCAGAACGCAACATGGGAGTGACCCGATGATGCCGCAACCTGTTCCTCTACCTGTAACAGGAAGGAGCAGATCTCCGTCTGCCCACGTTCAGAGGCCATGCGGTCTATGGTGCGCAGATGGTGTTTGATGTCGTGGATCAGCCTTCTGTTTTCTGCCGCTGCTTCAGAAACCTGACGGCTGTATTCGGTCTGCATAGAAAGCTGACGGATGACCTGCTTGCGTTCTTCCTGGAAAATCAGGCTGTTTCCATATCCTTCTATCACATCGCGCCAGAGGGAATAACCGATGGCTGCTGCTATGAAAAAGCTGCCCCATTCCAAAAACCAACCGCCGATAACCGGCTCATAAACCGGCAGAAGGCGATCCCATATAAAGGCGCAGGTTGCGGCTGCCGCAGCATAGAAGATCGGCCTGCTCCGTTTTTCTCCTCTGTGAATGGCAAGCACAGCGATGATAAGCAGATAGAGCGCAGATGCCGCCTTATAACAAAAGACCGATGCAGAGAAGAAACGAATCGCTCCAAGGGAGAGATGGGAAGCCAGCATGCCATACAAAAACGCATATACCAGGAAGGCAGCGCCCACCCCATTACTGATGGCCGCAGGCAGGAAGCCCGGCCTGCATATCCGGTTTTGCAGAACTATGATCAGCCAGGTAACCAGATAGATACAGAACAGTTCAATCGTGTACCAGGGGAATACGGGAACCGCAGCCAGCATATGAAGCACAGGATAGGATGACAGGCCGCACATGGCAAGGCAGATCAGTCCGAACAGGAATGTATTTTTCTGTTTCATCCGGCGGCTGAAATAAAAGGACAGCAGCGCACAGACAAAGGTAACTGTACAGCTGAACAGGCAGAATGCAAACCGGATTCCTCTGGTTGTATTGACCGCCAGCATCGTTCCGAAAGCAGGCGGATAGACAATCCCTCCGTAAAAGTGGTCATAGTTGCTGACCGCTATGGTGAGTGTGACCGGTTTTCCGCCATGAAAAGTGACCATGCGGTTTTGAACCAATGGTTTCCCCTGTGCCGGTTCCCCCATTTGCAGGATCAGGTCATGATCCAGATAAAGGTTGTAAGCAGAAAACACTTCCGGGATTTCCAGCGCATATGTTTCCTTCCGTTCCGGCAGAAAGAATGTCATCTGATAAGTCCCGCAGCCATAGGGAGAAGGGTTTGCGGGGCTGGAGAAATTGGTTTGCTCTCCGATGGAAAGGTAGCGCATATAATGGCTTTCATCCCGTATTTCTTCCGGGGTCAAAAGCGCGTCAGGATAAAATGCCCAGCCGGATACCAGAAAGCGCACCGGTGACTTTTGAAGTTCTTCCTCAGAAAGCGCTAGAATCCCATTTGCCGCCTGGATTGTGTTCTGGCTATATTTATTATTGAACTGATACAGGCCAAGAAAAAACAGGGATGAGCACAGGCAGACCATACATAGGGCAGCATATTTTTTTACCGCAGAAGATACCATCTTATTTTCGCCTCCTTAGGAAAAACACACCGGCAGACAGAAGAAGCAGACAGGCCGGAATCAAAAGGAGTATGGGCGACCGGCTATGCTCTGTGTCGGCGGCCTGTGCCAGGGAAACGGCATCTTCCTTTCCCACAATGGTGTATGCCCCTGTATGGCTGATCTGAAAGGAGACGGCTTTTGCCGCATCGTCATAACCGGTCATGGGAATTTCCACGCCGCTTTCATCACAGAGGAACCATGTGCCGGCTGCCGGGTCATTTGGACAGGGCAGCATGACAGAAACATCCGGCAGGGAGCTGAGCGCAGTTCCATTGATGGAAAACGAAAAAGAAAAACCGCCGTCCGTATCCTTTTGGATGATGACTTCAATCTGATCTTCGTTTTGGATGCCCTCCGGCAAGGCGTTTTTTGGTATGCTGATGGTGATTCCCTGTTTGGAAAAGACGGCTCTTTGCTCCCCTGTTTGCAGCATCATCAAAAAGCGCGTGCCGGAAATCCGGTCGGTGGTTTCATCGAAGAACTCTGAAAAATCAGGGCTTTTGGAATCCGCATCTTCCTCTGTATCACCGTTTGCCTGTTCCGATGGGAAATCGTCTTTATCTATATCTATGGAATCATCCTTTCCCTCCCAGGATGGCTCGGAAGACTTGTGGGATGGTTCATGATCCGCAGGATCATTTTCTTCACTGACAGGTGGTGTTTTTTCAGAATCGTTGGAATCCACTCTGCCGCCATTTGTTGCAGGCGGTTTTGGAGGCTTTGTGGAGGGCCTGTCTGTAAAACCATCTTCCTGATCGTCGGTATCTTCAGGAGGCGGTTGAATGATGGTATCGGGTGGATTCCCGCCTGCATCCCCTCCATCCCGGTCGCCTTCATGATACCCTTCAAGGACAATTTCATCTGCGTAGGTAAAGGACAGGATGCCGGTCTGTCCGCCGTCATAATCAACCTGAAGGCGGTAACTGCTGCCCGGCATCAGCAGACGGGTAGCAATCGAGAGCATTTCCTGACCCACATAAACGCCACTTTCCAGACGGTTCCATGAACCGTTGTTTTTGGACAGCCATATACTGACCTTGTCCAGATTCCCCGGCGGTGTGACCCAGGGAAAATAAAGGCCTCCTCTGCGAACCAGGAAGCAGTTGATGTCTGGGCTGCCCGGAGCCTGAACAGAAACAGGAATTGAAATTTCAGGGAAATCGACACGATCCGCAAATATGGTATTTTCCGGTGCAGTCAGCCTTCCTGCTGCATGGTACAGTCCCACAGTATTCAAATCAATACCAGAAAAATCCCATTCCACCACAGCGGTGTAGCTGGTTCCATTTTCCGCATAGCATTCCAGATAGTAAGGGGAAAAGGCAAACAAATTTTCCAGCGTTTCGGTTTCGCTGCCCTGTTGAATCGCAAACGCGTCCGTATAAGGATACCATTGCTCTATGGAGGTGATGACAGCAGGCGGCATTTCTTCCACCCGGACGGAAATCTGAAGCTCCTGCAAGACAGCTTCACCAAAGGCATACCCCTTCGGCAGTTCAATCCGGCCTGCTGCGGTATATTCGCCTGGAGTGGTCTGGTCAATGGCCGAAAAATCCCATGCGACAGAAAAAGTTTCCTGCCGGATTTCTTTACCTGCTGTTACAGTGGCGCAGACGGTTTGATACCGAAGGGCCAGCTGATAAATTTCCTCCAGGTCATCATCAGACGGTGTGGTTCTAAGGGGCAGGGTGAAATCTGGCAGGGAGAGCAGTTCGTCTTCCTTTTGTATTTCTGTGACAAGGACGAGGGATACTTCTTCCGATGCTTCCGGGGTTTTGCTCTTCCGTGTCCCCGGAGCCTCGCTTTCTAAATCCGGCAAAATCTCCCTTCTTTCATCGGCATTGGATGGGGTTGCAGTTTCGGCGGCAAATGCGGGGATACTGCAGGTGAAGCAGAGGAGACAGGCCAGACAGCCCTCCAGAATACGCCTGTGCATTTGCTTCATTCTCATACGATACCCCCCATTCCAGAGAAAACATATTGACGGTAGGATTCCCGCAGCTGTTTTCCATTGCGGAGGGCAATCGGAAGTTCCTCCCCGTTTATCAAACGGAAGGTCTGACTGTCAACCTGGCTGATGTAATCCATGTTGATTAAAATGCCCCGGTAGCAGGGCAAAAAACGCTTGTCCTTCTGCAATGCGGCAGTAACCTCCTGAAAGCCTCCGCTTACCGGTATCACGCGTTCCGCCGTATGAATCCGTGTCATACGGTTTTGATAATCTATGTATAGAATCTTCTCTGTGGGAAGTTCCAGCTTTTGACGGTCAGCCATAACCGAAAGTGTCATCACTTCATAGGGCGGTTTTAGCTGGCACAGCTCCATCGCTTCTTCAAAATCTGCCTGATGGATCGAAAGCGGCTTCAGCAGATAATAGCTGGCGGACAGGCTGTACCCCATCCGGGCATAATCTTCTGTAATGGTCAGAAAAACGATCTTACAGAGCCTGTTTTTCTGGCGCAGCCTTCTGGCGGTCTCTATTCCATCCATGTTCTCCATATAGATGTCCATAAAGACAAGCTGAAAATTGACCTGGGCGGCAGCTTTCAGAAAATTCTCTCCGTCCTCAAATTCTGTCAGCGTATAGTCCAGCTGATGCTTTTTCATATAATTTTCCAGGCAGGCAGACAGTTCTGCTCTGTCCTCTGCTCTGTCATCCACAATCGCAATCTGCATCGTGCCATCTCCTTTGCACAATAATCCAATATTAGTATAACATAAAACCGCAGGAAAAAACTTGCGTCTTAAACAGGAAACCTGCGTCTTAAACAAAGTCGGTTGCATTTCTCTTGACAAGATGCTACTCTAATTATACTACCAGACTTTCCGATGAGAAGGTCTGGGTTTTTTTTATATGACAGGAAATTCCGAAGAATTCCCTGTCATATAAAAAAGGCACTAACGTGCCAAAGATGCGCACTTGCGCGAAGATGTAGATTGTCGCAAGCGACCGCGCAAGGCGCGAGAATGTGCCAAGGCACATTCTTTCTTGTTTTTCTTTTCAGGAAAGGAGGCTCAGCATGAAAATCGCACTTTGTACGGAATTAAGGAATGCAGAATGGTTTGAGAGCAGGCTGCGCTCCCTTTTTGCTGGGGACGGACAGTTTGTCATCGACGAGCTATGGAATGAGAAGCAGCTATCTCAGGCACTCCGGCGAAGCCGCTACCATGCGGTTGTCATCGCCATGACCGGGGCAAAGGGACTGGAGGCAGCCATACAGGCGAAGCGGCTGGCACCGGAAGTACCGCTTGTCTGGTGGAGCGATGATGAAAACTTTGCCCTGATTGCGTATCAACTGCGTATCCCTGCGTTCCTTCCGACAGACTGCTCCGATCAGGAGTTATATGAGGCGATAAAATCCATTACAAAATGGAGGTGTGAAAATGCGAATTGCGCTATGCAGTTATAGCCAGAAAGAAAAAGAAACCGCTTTGCTGATGAAGCTGGGCAAAGTAGACCGCTTTGATAATGGTGTGTTTTGTACCTATGCCATGCAGCGGGATGGGCCTTATGACGCTGTGGTGGTCATGGAGGACGGAGCCAGGGGAATGAATTTCTGCATGAGCATACGAGGGTACAGCAAGGATGTCCCGCTCCTGTGGATCAGCGACCAGGCAGCGTTTGAACCCCAAAGCCGCAGGATGCAGGCGGATACCTTTTTGGTGAAGCCTGTGACGGAATATCAGCTGCGGGAGGCGGTATCCCAGCTGCTTCAGAAAACAACGAGAAGGAACGAACCGCGTGAGGAGGATGAATAAATGATATGGAAATGGAAACGGCCGGCCGCATTTTTACTGGCGGCGGCAATGATTTTTACGATGCCGGGAGTTCCGGCATCTGCGGTGGAAGCGGGTGTATCCGCCGTCCATACGGGGTTGTGCAAGCATCACCCGGAACATACAGAGGACTGCGGATATACGGAAGGAACTGAAGGGGCAGCCTGTAAACATGAGCATACTGAGGATTGCTACACCCCTGTGAAAGAGTGTATCCATGAACATGACGAAAGCTGTTACCCTGTTTTGGAAGGCAGCGTATCAGAAAATACGGCGACCTCATCTGAAGTAGAGGAGGCCCAGCCGACCGAGTGTACCCATAAATGCAGTGAGGAAAGCGGCTGTATCACAAAAAAATTAAGCTGTCCCCATGAGCATGACGAAAGCTGCGGCTACATCCCGGCCACAGAGGGGACGCCCTGTGGGTATATCTGTGAGCAGTGTAATTCCCAGGACAGTGGGCTTGTTCCCGGCGTGTCCGGGAATGCTCCAGCAGAGTGTATCTGCGAAACCCACTGTGAGCAAGAGGCGGTCAATCCAGACTGTCCGGTCTGTGCTGCGGAAGATGCGGATCTCTCTGCCTGCAAGGGAACAGAGCAGGCAATGCCCCTGATGGCAGCTGCGGCAGACGAGGAAACCATCTCCGGCAATGTTATCTGGGAGAACAAAAACATAACTACCCCGGTGATAGTGAATGGCGACACAACAATCACGCTGGAAGGCGAGAATACCATTACGATTACCGAGACCTCATATACCGCCGCTCTGGATATGTATTCCCACAGTCTGACCATTCAGGGAAGCGGCAGTCTGACGGTCAATGTTCCTAAAGGGAAAAGGGGTATTGAGGACGGCAGTTGGAGCGACACCGCCGGCGGGACACTTACCATAAAAGACGGGGCAAAGATAACCACCAACGGCGGTTTGTACGGCTTGAGCGCTAAAACCATCGTGATTGAGAATGGAACGCTGAATCTAAATTCCGGTTGGGGTATTGACACTGCATCCCTGACCATGAACGGAGGAACCCTTTACGCCACCGGAAAATATGGCGCGATTTCGAATAGTCATGGAAAGGCCCGAAACATCAACAGCAGCCTGACCATTCTGTATTCGGAAAGTCAGAATGCAAACACAGACGATATGTCGGTCGGCACAGCGGACGATACGACAAGAGAAGGGGACGTCAAGACCATCTACATCGCCAAGATGGGGCCCCGCGCAAGCCTGACCGTCGGCGCGCAGCAGGGAACCCTGCAGGAAAGCTTAGGTAGTCAGACGGCGACCTTCTCCGTCACCGGCAGCAGGGTCAAGAAGGAAACCCTGCAAGTGGACTGGGTGGACGCACACCCCGGTCTGACGGCGGAAAAATCCACTGACAACCAGACCATCACCGTGACCGCCGACAACACCGTCAAGGAGGGCAGCTACAAGTTGAAGCTGACCGCAGACGGCGAAGCAGGTGCCACTCCTGCCAAGGCGACCGCCACCGCAACGGTCACCGTCGCCGCCGCGCCCAGAAACCCCATTACCATAAGAACGCAGCCGCAGGTCAGCTATAAGAAAGGCGATGGGCAATTTAAGGCGGATGTCTGGGTAAGGGCCCAACTGGAAAGCGGTTCGGAGGGTAATATCACCTATCGGTGGTATGTGAACGGAAAAGAATTTACAGGTACAGGCAGCGGCAGCAATAGAATCACCCTGACCACATCCGACCTGACCACAACGGCGGGCAAGAACTGGGAGTACAGCGGCCAGGTCTACTGCAAGCTGTCCTATCAGGGCTATACCCTAGATACAAACACTGTCCCTGTTACCTTTAACACCTGCCCCCATGAAAAATACACCAACGAGGGCAAATGCCAACAGTGCGGCGAACCGTGCAGCAAGGATGTGCTCTTTATTCGCAACGGTATCCCCTATACGTTTGAAGGCGATAACCCTGAGGTTGGGTTCATTCTGGTCTCCGGCGGAACCGCTTATTTTGTGCGGGATACTGACGCAACCTTGAAAGCGGGGAACGGCGATACGGCGAACAGGGACGTTACGCTGGATCTGCAGGGCCACAAGGTCAAGCTGCTGGATCTGCAAAATTTCCCGTACAAGAGCGTTACCATCCAAAACGGCACGATAAATGACATTGCCACCAGCGCCCCCACGGTGTTGATATTAGACAGCGTTAAAACAGATCAGGAGGTCTTTTCTACCTATTTTACCCTGACGGTAAAGGGCAACTGCGTGTTTGAGCAACTGGTGAAATTCCACGGGAAAACCCAGCTCCAGGGCGGCACGTTCCAAGATGGAATCAGAGTAGAACCTGGTGAGCAGGCTCTGGCTCTGCTGGCGGAGGGATATGCCTTTGCAGACACTGATGACAGTGAAATTTTGAATGTTTCCGAAGTAAGCATCCAGAGTAGAAGCGTCAAAGTGGTCGAGCATACCTGCCAATATCAGAACGGTAAATGTGTCTGCGGCAGAAGCTGCGACCATGCGGGCAAGGTGGACAGCGCCGGTTACTGCACCTTCTGCAAAGCGCTGGTGGAGGCATTTGAAACCGGCGGCACACGATACACCAGTCTGGAAAATGCGCTGAATGCCGCGCAGGACGGTGACACTATCACGCTGCGGGGGCCTTTGACCATCGAGAACGGAGAGCCTATCGAGATCAGCAAAAACATTATACTGAACTTAAATGGATTCACCCTGAGCAAATCCCGTGAGGAGGCGCTTCTTTGCATCCTCGGCTCCAATGTAGCCATAACAAACGGCAAGGTGCAAAGCACCTGTGTCTCCAAGTCCGCTAATGCGGTGGAAGTTGGAAAATTTGACCACACAGGCGCAAAGCTGACGCTGGACAATGTCACCCTGGAGGGAAGCGTAGGCGGCGGAACTGGCGTCCGTGGATTTGGGCTTTTCTTCCTTACCGGGAACGAAGCCGTGGTAACGAGCGGCACGTTCACCGGCGGCATCTACACGGATGGAACGCTGACCATGTCCGGCGGTAGCGCGGATCTGCTGAAATTGGGATATAATAGCGGTATTCGTGTGATCCTGTCCGGCGGCTCCTTTGACAGCATCAAAATCAAGAATGGCGCAGATTACCAGTCCCTGCTGGCAGGGGGCTATGCCTATCAGAAGCAAGGCGGCGCATGGGTCAAGCTGTCAGAGATGAATGCGAATACTGCCGTCACTGTTGTGGAGTGCAGCCACCCGGATGACCCTTCCGGCGGGAATGTTTGCCCATACTGCGGCTATGCCGCTGAGGTAACAAAGACGGACGGCAGCACTTCCTACCATCGGACGGTAGACGCGGCCATCGCGGCAGCCGGCGACGGTACGGTGAAGCTGCTGGCGGATGCAGGCGCGATCACCATCAGCAGCCCGCTCAAGCTGGATCTGAACGGTAAGACGGCGGCAAAGCTGACCGTCACCGGAGATGTCACGCTGGCATCCCTCCTGCCGGAGGGCTGCGCGTTCAAGAGCGGCAGTACATGGATAACCGACCTTACCGGCACGGAGCTGACCAATGTTTCTGTGGCCAAGATCCCCATCAAGAGCATGAACTATCCCACCGAGATGAGCATGACTTATGGCGGTGCGGGGACACTTCTTGTCAATGTAAAGAAGGAAACCGGCACAGGCGCTGTAAGCTTCCAGTGGTACAAGGTGGAGGACGGCAAGGCCACAGCGGTCGGCAGTGCGACAACAAAGAATCAATTTGATCTTTCTGCGCTAAAGCTGTCCGCAGGCCAGCACACCTTCCGCTTTTTGGCCACTTGCGACGGCTACGAGAAGATGAGCAAGGATATTGCTGTGACGGTACAAAAGGCCAGCATCAGCGCAAGCTTCATCACGCCGCCCATAGCGCAGGAAAACCTGACCTATATTGGCCAGGAGCAGGCGCTGATTACCGCAGGCAGCGTGACGAAGTATGGCACTATGCAGTACAGCCTGACCGAGAACGGTACATACAGCCAGGTCATCCCTACCGGCACCGATGCCGGAACGTATACCGTGTGGTATCGGGTGATTGGCGATGAAAACCACAACGATACCGCACCCGCCAGCGTGGCGGTCCGCATTGGGCAGAAGCCGCTGACGATCACCGGGGTAACGGCTGCGTCCAAGCCCTATGATGGCACAACAAACGCGGACATCTCCAGCGTGACCTTCGACAACGTGACCTTGAACCGAGGCACAGACTACACCGTCACCGCCAACTTTGACGATGCCAGTGTGGGCAACGGCAAGAACATTACTGCCACAGTGACCTTGATGGAGCAGGCCGCGAAGAATTACGCCCTGGAGCAGAGCAGCTTCACCACGACTGGCAGCATCACCAAGGCCGCTGCGCCTGACTTCGCCAAGGAAACTGCGCTGACCATTGTAAACGGCCACGAAAAGACCTACACTGTGACGCTCCCCGCTCTGCCCACGCTGGAAACTCCCAAAGAGTACGGTGCACCCACCTATGAGCTGGGCGAGATCAAACTCAATGACGGCTACTACACCAGCGGCGCGAAGGTGGAAAACGGCAAGCTGACCCTGCCGATTCAGAAAAATGACGTGGAAACCACCGGCTCTGTGGGTACAGTGACCGTGGTAATCAAGAGCACAAACTATGAGGACATCACTCTGACCGTCAATGTCAATGCGACCAACAAGCTTGTCTCCACTGTTACGGCACCTACGGTCAATACACTGACCTACAATGGTGCAGAACAGGCTCTGGTTACAGCAGGCAAGACCACTGGCGGCACAATGCTCTACCGGCTTGGCGATTCTGAGTGGAGTGAGCAGATCCCCACAGCGAAAAACGCCGGGGAATACACTGTTTGGTATAAGGTTCAGGGAAACGCAGAGTACGCAGATGTGGCAGAACAGAACGTGACTGTGACCGTAGCGAAGAAAGCGGTCACCGTTACGGCGCTTGACAAGAGTGCCTACACCGGCAGCACCGCGCCCGATCTGAGCAGCCCGGAAGCAGATAAGGATTATAAGGTGGAAGGTCTGGTTGGTGCAGATACCCTGAGCGGCACGGTAGCACTGGACTACGCACAGACACCGGATATGAGCAAAACCGGCAAAACTGCGATCAACATTACTGGTACGCTGTCAAATGACAATTATGCGATCACCTATGTTTCTGGAACGTTGACTGTTTCCAAGCAATCTTCCAGCGACGGCGGTTCCTCCTCCGGTGGTTCGGGCAGCGGTGGAGGCTCCTCCTCCGGCGGTTCTAACGGTTCCGGAAGCAATGATAACACCAACCAGCCGGAAGCCCCTGTCACCGGTGAAACCAAACCCATACAGCCGGATAAAAACGGCAATGCGGCAGTGGATAACAGCTCTGTCCAGTCCGCCATCGACAAGGCCAAACAGGATGCGAAAAAGAACGGCACCACAGAGAACGGGATTGGCGTTACTGTTCCCATCACCCCGGCGGCAGGCCAGACCTCTTTTAACGTGACCATCAAGGCGCAGACACTGGATCTGCTGGTTAAAGAAAACGTCCGGCAGTTTACCGTAGCAACAGACCATCTGGTTTCGGTTAATATCGGCCTGGATACTCTGAAGCAGCTGGATACCGCCTCCGCTGGCGGGGACATCATTCTCCGGGCAGATAAGGTGGATGCACTGCGTTCCACCGAGGCCAAAGCCACCATTGGCACAAGACCGGCCTATGACCTGTCACTGGTCTGCCTCTCCGGCGGCAAAGAAACACCGATTGCCAACTTAAATGGTCACACTATATCGGTGCGTTTGCCCTACACACCGGCAAAGGGTGAGCAGACAGGTAATCTCTATGCAGTCTATGTAGATGACGCTGGCAAGGTGGAATGGATCACCAAATCCAGCTACAATGCCAGCCTGAAAGCGGTAGTTTTTGAAACCGGTCATTTCAGCGTTTACGGCGTGGGCTACAAGAACCCTGCCCCGGCCTTTACCGACATTACCGGCCACTGGGCAGCAGATAACATCCTCTTTGCAGCCAGCCGGGGACTGCTCTCCGGCACCAGCGACACCACCTTTAGCCCGGACACCGGCATGACCAGAGGAATGTTTATGACAGCTCTGGGGCGGTTGGCGGGCATCAACCCGGACAGTTACCAGACCGGGAAATTCACCGATGTGAAAGCCGACGCTTACTATGCCCCCTATGTGAACTGGGCGGCGCAGACCGGTATTGTGGAAGGCGTTACTGACACCACCTTTGCACCGGACACCAACATCAACCGGGAACAGATGGCGGTGATTATGAAAAATTATGCTGCAAAGCTGGGCTATGACCTGCCCCAGACCTTGAAGGCTGTGACCTTTGCGGACAACACACAGATCAGCAGCTGGGCGAAGGATGCGGTCAAGTCCATGCAGCAGGCGGGCATCCTGGCTGGGAAGAATGAAAATAAGTTTGACCCTAAGGGAACCGCCACCCGCGCCGAGGTCGCCACGGTTTTGCGGCGGTTTGTGGAGATCGTCATTGACCCGCAGGTCGCAAACGGCTGGCAGCAGAATGACAGCGGTCAGTGGAACTATTACAGAAACGGGGAGTCAGTGAAGGGCTGGCTCTCCGAGGAGCAGAAGTGGTACTGGCTGGACAAGGTCACCGGAATGATGTTTGCCGGAGGCTGGAAGCAGATCGATGGTAAGTGGTACTACTTCTATGCAGATGGGACGATGGCGGTGAATACCGTATCCGACAGATGAAAAATGAACCCGTAATGTAATGCAAAAATAATATCAATAAAGAGGGATACGAACAATATGGGCAAGTTTCTGGTAATGTCGCTTACCGACCATGAAGAATATATACTCAGTAGAATTATGGAGATTATTGCGGTCGAGCCAGGATTTGACCATATTGTGACATCCCACCCTTGTAACACTCTTATTTTTTCGGGCTTGGAGCTTCGGCTGAAGGAGAGAACAGCATACCGAAACGGTGAGTTGATTTCTATGACTCGTCGGGAATTTGCAACATTGGTATACTTGGCAAAACATCCATCCTGGGTATTTTCTGCCGGACAGCTCTATGAAGAAGTATGGGGGAGGATGGTGAAAATTGCGGAACGGCTGTTGCCTTCGTACCGAAAATCAATTCGAATCCGGTGTATAACGGAGGGTGAAGCCTGCTATATGTATGTAGCAATCATTATAATAACATAAAAGGCACGGCATAAAGCAATCTGATGTAAAATCTATCAGAATAATTTATGCCGTGTCTCTTTTTAATTTGATTGAATGTGGGATGGTTCACATTTACAGCATATTTGGTGTCGGCGGTCAAGCGCCGCAAAAAAGATTATTTGCTCCAGCTTTATAAACGCAGCATTATCGTACTGAAATAGTTGGCCTCGCCCCGCTCGTTGTTCAGCACTTTCCGGGCTTTTTGAAATAGAATAGAAACCACCACCTTTACTGAAATTGACAACAGCCGCTCCAAACCGGAGCGGCTGCTATGCAAAGTTTTGACTGTACCAAGTATAACAGATATGGATTTACGGCGAAAGGGCAGGACTGTGCCAATGTAGAGACAATTTTGTGCCAACCATGTTTCTTTGAAACATTATAGCAGTGATTCCACCAGCTGATGGATGTCGGTAAATGGATTGACAGCAATTCCAAACGGTTTGCTGCTGTCATTTTGAAGATGGTATTGCTCTACACGTTTGGCGTTCTGAATCGCAATGGCTGTATGCTCTGCTAACTGGTTATATACATCGCCAGCTTTCTCATAATCAGGGAGATAAGTGGTCAATGCGTTTTTCACTGCGGGGTAGTCTTTGAAAAATTTGGTGGTGTACTGGAAATGCAACAGATACCAAAATTCAAAGCAGGGATTGGAGAGTGCAATCTGAATCCCCTTCGCATCTGCCATTTTCCTTGCCTTGGAGAGCAGATTGTCCTTTGCAGTGATGGGGTCAGGGTTGTTGTAGTTCACATCTCCATCTGCAACTACCCATACAGAGTCTCCCTCTGATACGGAAATCTGATTTTTATTCTGGTATTCCACGGCTTTCCGGATCAGGCTGAGATAATCTGTTTCACCTCCGCTGGTGCGGCTTCCTACCACACGAATATCAATGTTTGTCTGACGGTTGCGGTAGTGTTCAAAATACTTAGGCTCAGTTTGAGAACCCTCCGTTACAATCAGAATGACAGGCTTTATTTTTCTGCGCCTCTGTCCACGCTTTTCAATTTTTCCACGTGCCATTTTACAGCCCTCCCTTGATAAAGGGGATCGCACCATAACGGCCAATCAGATAGCTCTTCTCCACCTTAGCATCCTTGCGGATGGAAAAATCGTAAAGGGAGAACAGATCGGTAGCCGCTGTTTGCTCGTCTTTTTCGGTAAACCAAATCTGATCTCTCCTCAGTACATCCAGGTCAAGAAGATTGGTGTTGTGTGATGTGAAAATCAACTGGGCTCCATTTGGATTGAACTCCACGCTGTTAAAAAGCGAGACCAGATGCTTTGTCAGAAGAGGATGCAGATGAGCGTCCATCTCGTCAGCGACAAGAAGGGTTCCTTCATCCAGCACCTTTTTTACAACACCGATCAGTTTGAAATAACTGTTGGTGCCATCAGATTCCTCTGCCATGTTCAGCGCGTAGGAAGAAGTATTTCCCTCTGTATCCTGTACCGTGTGAATGGCCTCAATATTGGTAAAGATATCATTACGCTGAGAAGGAGCGGGTTCTGCATCACGCATCTGAAGGGATTGTATGCCAAAATCTGCAACACGCAGCATAGAGGCGATCACATACCGGTAGTCATCCTCTTTGAGTTGTTCTGCTTCAAGGCCGTAGGCGTCTGCAACAGAATGTTTCGTGATGATCTGGCAGGAAGCAAACCATTCCAGAACTGGAATCACTTTGGAATAGCTCCAGTTTGATGCGACAGACAGATAGAGCTTGTTGGCCGAAGTGCGATCCTTGAGAGTGTTTTGTTCATCGACATCAACGGTAAAGCGAAAATCTTTTGTGTCTTTTCGCTCAAAAATGAGTGCCTGCCTGCCATTGGGATAGTAATACAGATATTCTTCGATAACAGCTTTGTCTGTTACAGAAAAGCCATACGCATAGCGGATGCCATTTGTGGTGAAGATGACCTCAAAGCTGCTGGGGCGAGAGGGTGTTTCCCGGTCAAACTTGAAAGGCGAACGCTCAATGGTTTTGTGGAGCTGCTGGTTATGCGAAGTCAGCACATAATTTACCATGAACCAAAACGCATTCAAGACATTGGACTTTCCAGAAGCATTGGCGCCGTAAATCACAGCAGACTTCAAATGCTTTTTGTTTCCGTCCACAATCAGGTGCTCTGGATGTTCGTTATCCTTACTGGCAAGCAGGGATAACACGACATTATCTTTGATAGAGAGAAAGTTCTCTACACTAAATTGAATCAGCATAAAACAACCTCCTAAATCCTTGTTATAATATATTATATCCACATTTTTGTGAAAAATCAACGCAAATGAAAAATAAAAATCTGTATAGAGGATTTAAGAGAACAGCTGTGTGGAGAGGATATGCGGTGGGAGTTTCGGTGTTGAATGGAAGTTAGTTTTGCAAAGTTCTTCAAAACTGGAATTTACTATTAGAAAGGATTGATTACGAAGACGGGAAATGGACCGGCAATTAAATATATGTGATTTAGAGGTTGTCTTACGATTTATCGGACACTTATTAGAAGTCATGCTCACTAAGGCGGTATCCTTCGCCTTAAACAGGCAGTGGTTCCGCTGCATTATTCGATATTTCGCAACGTCCATCCTGAAGATAATTACGCAGTGTTTCTTTATGGTTTTTTGCGTATATCACAGCTTTTTCCAGCTTGCTTCTTTTTACAGGATTGAGTTGTTCCAACCATGCATAAAAGCTTTCCCATAAGGGCGGCACTCATAAAACAGCATAAGATTGTTTTCGGGAAACGGCGTAGCTTCGGCTATGCCGTTTCTCCATTTTGCAGGTCATAGAGCAAGGACGCGGGGAGTATTCCCACAAGGTCATAGGATATATCAATCTGCTGTTCCCTATGTCCGCTCGACTTGTCGGGAGCGTGAACATATACCGCCTTTACCATGTCATTTAAGACAGTGGGCGTCAGCTCATCCAAATCGAGATACTTCCGTTTTCTCACTTCTTAATACGGGGAAAATCGAAAAATGCCAATTCTTTAAAGCAAAAATTTTAAAACTATTGACAATGTCTTCTCTTTGTTGTACCATATAACAGTGATATATAACACTGTTATATACAAGAGGTGAGTTAATGAATGAAGTAGAGCAGACAACATTACACTTGATTTTTTCAGCCGCCATGCAAGAATTTCTTGAAAAAGGCTTCAAGTCCGCTTCCTTGAGAAATATTGTCAAAATGGCGGGCGTAACGACAGGCGCATTTTATGGTTACTATGACAGTAAGGAAGATTTATTTGAGGCACTGGTAGGCAAACATTACAACTTTCTGTTAGATTGCTTTCGCAAGGCGCAAAAAGAATTTGCTGAAATCCCACCAGCGGAGCAGCCGGACAATCTGACATCTACTTCCGGCGAGTGTATGTATGAAATGCTTTTGTACGCCTATGAACATTTGAATGAATTTAAGCTCATACTTTGCTGTTCAGAGGGAACGCGCTTTTCAAAGTTGATTGATGAAATGGTAGAAATAGAAACAAAAGGCACACATGATTATTTAAAGATTCTTGAAAAGTTAGGCAGACCTGCGCCGCCCATTGATGAACGGTTAGAGCATATCTTGATTACAGGAATGTTCAACACTTTTTTTGAACTGATTATACATGAAATGCCGCTTGAAGAAGCGAAACATTATCTAAAAGAAATGCGAGCCTTTTACACCGCCGGGTGGATGAAAATTATGGGGCAATAAGCCCTATAATTTTTACACATGAGTTAGTTGGCACTAACTATCAAATTGGATATTTGCGGTTTATCATAAGCCCTTTTATCATACACAAAAAATTAAGGAGGTTTTTTCAATGAAAAAACAGTCTAACTTATCACGATTGATGGGTTACGCCGGAGGGCATAAGATATTGACCTATCTTTCATGGATACTGTCAGTCATGAGTGCGCTGTTGGCTCTTGTGCCATTTTGGTACATATGGCGTATTGTTCACGACATACTGGAAATGTCCCCGGACTTCTCACAGGCGGGGAATATTGCAAGCTATGGTTGGTCTGCGGTGTTGTTTGCGGTACTCTCTATTGTTGTCTATATCGCCGGTCTGATGTGTTCGCACATGAGCGCGTTCCGGGTTGCCACCAATATCCGAAAAGAACTTATGCGGCACATTACAGCCCTGCCGCTGGGGGTAACAGAAAAGTACGGAAGCGGCAATCTGCGAAGGATTGTCAACACCTCAAGCGCCGCAACGGAAACCTATCTTGCACACAGGCTCCCCGACAAAGCGGGAGCGATTGCTACCCCCATAGGGCTGCTCTTTCTACTGCTTGCTTTCGATTGGCGGTTAGGGCTTTTGAGCCTTGTTCCCGTTGTGCTTGGCTTTCTCATCATGATGAAAATGACCGGAAAAGACATGGCGCAGAGAATGGAGCAATACCAAAATTCACTTTCCGATATGTCAAATGAAGCTGTTGAATATGTAAGGGGCATACCCGTAGTAAAGACTTTCGGGCAGACAATCTTTTCTTTCAAACGCTTCAAAGACTCAATCGACAATTATGAAAAATGGGTAATCACCTACACAAAGGGGCTACGTCTGCCTATGATGTTCTATACAACAGCAATCAACGGCGTCTTCGCTTTTCTGATTGCCGGGGGTATTCTCTTAACAAGGGACGGCGTAACAAATGAACTACTGCTAAATCTCATCTTCTATATTGTGATTACGCCTGTTATTAGTACAACACTCACCAAAATCATGTTTATGAGCGAGGACGCAATGATTGTGAGCGATGCAATGAGCAGGATTGATGAAGTGCTGAACGAAAAGCCATTGTCCGAAAGCAGTACAAATAATGTACCGTCTGATAACTCCATTATATTAGAACACGTCAGTTACAGCTATGATGGCGAGAAAAACGCACTCAATGATGTATCTCTGTCAATTAAGCCGGGACAGAAAATCGCATTAGTAGGTGCGTCCGGTGGTGGCAAAACGACCCTTGCAAATATTGTAACAAGATTTTTTGACCCGCAAAAGGGACGCATATTGATAGGAAATATCGACATACGCGACATTCCAAAAGAAACATTGATGAATAAGATATCTTTTGTATTTCAAAACAGCCGCCTTATCAAAGCGTCTATATTGGAAAACGTGCGTATGGCAAAGCCTAACGCTACACGCGAAGAAATCGCCCATGCTCTGAAAGCTGCACAGTGCCTGGACATCATCGAAAAATTACCGAATGGCATAGATACGGTTGTCGGAACAAAGGGCGTGTACCTGTCTGGCGGCGAACAACAGAGAATTGCAATAGCCCGTGCAATTTTGAAAAATGCGCCTATCTTAATTCTTGATGAAGCGACCGCGTTTGCCGATCCTGACAATGAGGTGCGTGTACAGCAGGCTTTATCTGCTCTCTCAAAGGGAAAAACGGTCATTATGATTGCACACAGGCTGTCGTCAATCACAGACGCAGATTGCATTTATGTGATGCAAGACGGAAAAATTGCCGAAAGCGGCACACATAGCGGACTGATAAAGAAAAACGGCATATTTACAAAAATGTGGAAGAATTATTCCGAAGCGGCAGAATGGAAGATTGCAAAGGAGGTAAGAGCATGATTAAGACATTACAAAGGCGTTTTGCATTATCAAGGCAAGGGGCTGTCGATTTGATAAAGGGCTGTATCGCTTGCGTTGCACAAGATATATCCTTTATGCTTCCTGTCGGGCTTCTTTATTATTTTGTCATTGATACCATGAACGGGGGCGTAAGTGGAAGCCGCGTTGCTTTCTATATGGTCGGTGCTTTGGTTTGCTTATGCCTGATATTTATTGTGACTTGGTTTCAATACAACGCCACCTATTTAGCGACTTATGTGGAAAGCGGAGTAAGACGCATTTCGTTAGCAGAGCAGCTCCGCAAAATCCCTTTGTCCTTTTTCGGTAAAAAAGACCTTGCCGATTTGACAAATTCAATTATGGGAGATTGTGCCACGCTGGAAACAGCGTTTTCCCATTATGTACCCGCTTTGGCAGGTTCCCTTATTTCAACAACGCTGATTGCGATTTGCCTGTTTGCCTATGATTGGCGTATGGCTCTTGCAGCAGTTTGGGTTTTGCCGATTGCATTTGCAATCACGTTTTTCTCAGCCCGCATACAGGGATATTTCAACCGCAAATCCGTAGCGGCAAATGTCGCGCTTGAAAGCGGCGTGCAGGAGTGTATCGAAAGTTTGCAGGACTTAAAGGCAAATAATGCGGAAGAAAGCTATCTGAAAGGGCTTGGCAAAAAAATTGATGCGGTGGAAAAACGGCACATCATAACAGAACTGGGGACTGCCCTTTTTGTTGTTTCCTCTACGCTGATATTAAAGTTCGGGATTGTTACGGTTGCGCTTGTAGGTTCTACGCTACTTATTCGTGGGGAGATTGATATTCCTCTGTTCTTTATGTTTTTGCTTGTGGCTTCAAGGCTGTATGCACCGCTTGAAGGTGCTTTACAAAATCTTGCTGCGATAATCTCCACCAAAACGAACATAGACCGTATGAATGAAATTCTTGACCAGCCTGTTCAGACGGGTGGCAATACACTGACAAATAAGGGCTATGATATTGTGTTCGACCATGTAGGATTTGCTTATAATACCGGGGAAACTGTATTAAAAGACGTGTCCTTTACGGCAAAACAGGGAGAAGTTACCGCCTTAGTCGGATCGTCCGGCGGCGGTAAAACTACGGTGTCACGCCTTGCCGCGCGGTTTTGGGATATAAGCAAAGGCAAAATCACTGTTGGCGGTATGGATATATCAAAAATAGAGCCGGAAACCTTGCTGTCGTTTTACTCTATTGTATTTCAAGATGTGACGCTGTTTAACAATACCATCATGGAGAATATCAGAATAGGCAAGAAAGGCGCGACGGATGAAGAAGTGATTGCAGCGGCAAGGTTGGCAAATTGTGAGGAATTTGCGGCAAAACTCCCGGACGGCTATAACAGTATGATTGGTGAAAACGGCTGCGAACTGTCCGGCGGTGAAAGGCAGCGTATTTCAATCGCCCGCGCTTTCCTCAAAAATTCCCCTATCATCTTACTTGATGAAGCAACGGCAAGCCTTGATGTGGAGAATGAAACCTTGATACAGGCTGCTTTGTCAAAGCTGATAAAGGATAAGACCGTACTGGTTATCGCCCACCGTATGCGTACCGTAAGCGGCGCGGATAAAGTGGTTGTGCTTTCTAACGGTATGGTTGCTGAACAGGGAACGCCGGAGGGACTAATGAACACAGGTAAGATTTATCCCCATATGGTAAAGCTCCAAATGATTAGTAGTGATTGGGGCATTTAGCATGGGAACTGAATGGATAATATGTCCTATATGTCAAAGTAAAACGAGGTTGAAAATACGGGAAGATACGATAATTGAAAACTTCCCCCTGTACTGCCCGAAGTGCAAACAGGAAACGCTAATCAATGTGAAACAACTAAATATGTCAGTTATCAAAGAGCCAGACGCAAAGACGCAGAGCCGATAACACGCAGATTTGAAATGCGGTTATCGGCTCTTTCTTTGACAACTATATTCTGCCTATGTGATTGCTGACAGATTGCAATTTATAAACCGTTGCTTGTTAGCGAATTGCAGTTACGGATTAAGCGACGGTTTTGAAATAACAATCAAAGCCGTCGTTTTCCTTTTTCAAAATTGGATTTGCGGGGGCGTGATAAAGTCACCCATTTTTAAGGATATGGCGGTATCAAGCGGAACACACATCATCATAAATACCTTATTACATCATATAGCATAACCGTCTGTTTAGTTTTGCGCTGCACAGCACAGATACTGGGCACGTATGCGTGAACAGTAACAGTACTCAATTTTGGGGATTGCCTATAAGCAGGAGAAAACGGTATAATTGAGGAAGGCAGTTGGATATAAGGGGGACAAGTGGTGGAGATGAAAAATATTGTGAAGACGGAAAGAGGGGCGGTTGTCTGGGATATGGGATGATGCGGATGATCGATGCGGTGCATCGTCGTTTACATAAATAGATAGAGGAAATACGATGGAACTGAATTTAAGCGAACCGGGACAGAGCCGGTATCTGAGAGTATATGAATATTACAAAGAATTGATCGTGTCCGGGCAGATGAAGCCGGGAGCGAAGCTGCCGTCGATCCGCAAATGTTCCCTGCAGCTGCAGCTTTCGCGGACGACGGTGGAGACGGCGTATATGCTGCTGGCGGCGGATGGCTATATCATTTCGCGTCCGCAGAGCGGCTTTTATGTAACGGATGCGGTGCTGGCGGCTGCAAACCGGGAGGAAATAGAGCACGGTGTGCCGCGTCAGGAGGAACGCCCGGAAATCCGGTATGATTTTGCGTCTTCAAATGTGGATCGGGAGAGCTTCCAGTTTGATTTATGGCGGCGCTATGTCAAGAGCGCCCTGCGCCAGGATGAACGGCTGCTTTCTTATGGCGAACCGCAGGGAGAGCGGGAATTCCGGGAGGCGCTCTGTGCGTATCTGGGGCGCCACCGCAATGTGATCTGTACGCCGGACAGTATCGTAGTAGGGGCGGGTGTGCAGAGTCTCTTGCATATTTTGTGCCCGATGCTGCGGGAGCGGGACAGCGCATGGTTTTTTAATCCGTCGTTCCGGCAGGGACGCCAGATTTTTGAGGATTATGGGTTTCGGACCGGAGATATAAGAGAATATTGGGAAAATAATGATAGGAGGATTGAGTCCTCAAAAAAGGATTTGTGTGGAATAGAAAAGCCAGATGTATGTGCAAGAGAGATGAAAACAGGGTTATCCGAACAGATGTCAGAGGCGATGAGACATACAGGGAAAAGTGTTTGCTATCTGACCCCATCGCAGATGACAGTCTGGGGCGAGGTCATGCCGGTGGGCGACCGGATGAAGCTTTTAAAGGATGCGGCGCGCGAGGATATGCTGATTATTGAGGACGATTACAACAGTGAGTTCCGCTATTATAACCGCCCGACACCGTCCCTGCAGGGGCTTTCCGGCGGGCGGGGCGTCGTGTATCTGGGGACATTTTCAAGGCTGCTTCTGCCATCGATCCGCATGAGCTACATGGTCCTGCCGCCGGCTCTGCTGAAACGGTATCAGGAGCGGGGGCGTTTTTATAACCAGACGGCGTCCAAGGCAGAACAGATTGCCCTCTGCCAGTTTATCCGGGACGGACATCTGGAAAGCCAGATCCGAAAGTCCAAGAAATTGTACGCGGCAAAGGCAAAGTGTCTGTGTGATGCGGTGCGGCGCATTTTTGGAGAAAAAGCGCGAACGCATCTGGGCGATGCTGGTTTTCTGGTTCTCATGGAGCTTGACAGCCCGCTTACATCGGCGGAAATTGCCGGGCGTGCGGCACAGGCAGGCGTCGCCGTCCGCCCGGTGGAGTCGGTCGGGAGTCTTTTGGAAAAACAGGAGCATCATTTTCAAGAGGGATATCCGAAGCTCCTGTTGTCCTGTGCCTCGATGGGGGCAGAGCGGTATGAGGAGGCGCTGGAGGTGCTGAAAGAGGTAGTGTATAAGAAAGAAAAATAGAAGATAGATATAGAAATCAAAATGTCCGCATAAACCACAGCCAGTACCCGGAACCATCCGGGCAGTTGTGGGTATGCGGACATTTTATGCGACATTCTTACCCGTTTTTCTCCTCATGCGGCAGCCGGTTCCGGAGCAGCCGCTTTTTTAATTCACTCCAGTGAAATGGAATTAGCGGGTAAATATAACTTTTTCCGGCGATTGTCCGGTTAAAGACAAGGCAGCCGACGGCAATGAGTGTTCCTGCGATGAAGCCCCAGAGATTGAGGAAAAAGGTCAGAATCAGGAGCAGGACGCGCATGAATTTGAGTGCGTAGCCGAGTTCGAAGCTCGTCATCGAGTAGTTGGCGATCGTGACGAACGCCATATAAAGCATCGTCTCGCTGTTGAACCAGCCGGATTTGACCGAGTATTCTCCAAGCACGATACCGGCGATGACACTGAGCGGTGTCGTCAGCATGCTGGGGGTGTTGACTGCCGCGAGCCGCAGACCATCGATGGCAAATTCCAGGATCAGAAGCTGATAGATCAGCGCCACATGGATCTCGTTGGTGACACGGATAAAAGCGAGCCATTCCGGGATCCAGCCGGGATTCTGCATAAAAAGCAGCCACAGCGGTGTCAGAAATAAGGTCAGGAAAAAGATGACCGTCCGCGACAGGCGCAGATAGGTGCCGGTCAGCGGTGGAAAATAGTAGTCGTCGGCTTCCTCGATGATATCGAAAACAGAGGATGGCAGAATCATTGCGGATGGCGAATTGTCCACCAGAATGATGATATTTCCTTCCAGAATCGAGGCAGCGGAGGTATCCGGACGCTCTGAAAAACGAAATTTTGGGAACGGATTGAACCATTTGTGCGGATAAATACATTCGGCAAGGCTTTCCTGGTTCATCGATAGGGCATCGACATGCACTTTTTGAATCCGGGTGCGGATGCGGTTTAAAAGTTCGGTGTCCACCCGGTTTTCCATGTAGCAGATGGCGATATCGGTGTGCGAACTTTCCCCAATATTCATGATTTCCATCCGCAGCTTCGGATCGCGGATGCGCCGCCGGATCAGAGCCGTATTGAACACAAGCGTTTCGACAAAACCATCGCGCGAGCCGCGCAATACCTTATCCTTTTCAGGTTCGCTGACTCCGCGGGCGGGATAGGTGCGGCAGTCTATCGTGAGTGCCTGTGCATACCCGTCGATCAGAAGAAAAGGAACACCGGAGAGAAGCTGGATAATCAGCGCGTCCGAATCCGTTTCCAGCCCGATTTCTCCGTAGGCGAGGTAGAGGGCGGCAAAATCGTTTGCATTGTCAGGCATCTGGGCGGTTTCAATGCTGCTCATCGCCTGCAGCACTTTTAAAAGCGTATCGTCCTTGGTAAAACCATCAATACAATAGAGGCAGGCATCGCGCCCGCCGATCATCAGGTTCCGATCTACGACATCAAAACTGATGTCCGGTCGGAGCTTTTTTTGAAAAAAAGTCCGGTTATTTTCAATGGATGAAGAAATCTGCATCGTGTAAATCTCCTATCAGAGAAGCCAATATCAGTGACCGCGAAGGGACTGGAATGGGACAAAATGTTTACAGATGGAGTATGTGCGAAAAGGATAAAAATATACGAAATGAAGCAAACAGAAAAAAATTCTCAAAATATGTTTTTTTAAAATTCATGGCAAGCGAGGCAATATCAGGGAAAAAGGCGGAAAAAATCGCTGCAAAATGAGACTTAACATGTGATGAATGGAAAAAGAAATTTGCATGTTAGTTTTAGCAGTTAAAGAACTAATGCTTTATTGAGAATAAAATTCAATTAAAAATAGATAAAAATTCTCATTTTTAAATAGATTTAAATAATTGACAGATTTTATTAGATTAGTTTATACTAACCTCCTCGGCCGCCTGAGTTAGGGATGCCTAATCCGGTGCGGAGAGTAAGATATTACAAAAGATTATATGGAGGAATATGTATGAAAGGTAAGGGAAGATCCCGGCAGGCAATTCTGGCAGCGGTGACCGTGTTAGCGGCGGCGCAGGCAGGTACTGCTTATGCTTCAACCGGACCGGCATCGGAGTCCGGAGTACAGACCGGCGCCTGGATTCAGGAAGGACAGGACTGGAAATATCAGGGAACGGACGGAACGCTTAAGACTGGATGGGTCAAGACCGAGAGCGGCTGGTATTATCTGGATCCGCAGACCGGACGGATGATGACTGGATGGATCACCGTCGATGGACGCCGGTACTATATGAACACAACTGCCGATGGCGTGGAAGGACAGATGCGCCGCGGCTGGTGGAAGGACAATGCAGGAAAATGGTATTTCTTCAGCACTGCATCCGATGGAACGGAAGGTATGACCGTGACCGGATGGCAGTGGATTGATGGAAAATGCTATTATTTTGATAACTTGAGCGCAGAAAACTATGGTCAGATGCACACCGAAGGTCGGACGCCGGACGGCTACAGCGTCAATGCGGATGGACAGTGGGTCAATGAAAATGGAGAGGTCCAGACCCGTGCGGATAGAGGTTACGCGAGCAGCCCGGCAGCAGACGGCAACGGAAGCAGCGTATCAGGAGGCGGTTCAGGGAATTCCGGCAGTTCCGGCGGCAGCCATTCGGGGGGCTCTGGAAGCAACAGTAATTCTGGAAATAACAGTAATTCCGGAAATAACGGTAATTCCGGGAATGACGGAAATCAGAATGGCGGAAATGCCGGAGATAACGGAAACACTGAAAATCCAGACAAGCCGCAGATGGTTTCGCTGGTAGATGAGACGAAGACAAAGCTTACCGAAGTAAATTCCCTGGGCTGGTGGCTTCCGATTGCATTTGATGAGGGATACAATGCAGACAATACGGTCGTTAAGGTCGATGGAAAAGATGTAACCAATCTTTTAACTCCGATCACAGATGACGGACGTATGGCAAAACTGGCGCTTCTTGGCACACCGGGCAAAGTAACCGTCAGCAGCAAAGAAGATGGGGCAAAGGAAGAGACGGTGGTTCTGAGCAATGAGAGCCAGGAAGATGCTGTATATGAGGAAAACGACGGCTATCTGCCTGAGAAGATTCTGACGCATGAGTCAGTTGCTTACTGGGACTATTATCTGACCAATTACGATGAAAACGGAAATCCCCGCATTTCTCCGAAAAAGACTACTTATAACTTGAATGAGGAGAAGCAGACTCATCCGAGCTATTCGCCGGATGCGGTTCTTCCAAAAAATGGAAAAGCAGCTGTTACCATTCTGTTTAACTATAATACAGATGAGGAAAAAGAGTGGTTTGACGGCATCCGCAAACTGGAGCTGGTTGAATACGATGAGCAGAAGAACACAATCAATTCAAGCCTCGTATTTGACAGTGAAAAGAATGTGGCGCACGGACAGGGACGCGTTGGACAGCTGACTATCCAGACAGGACAGAGCAATTTCTACAATAATGGACGTTATTATGTGCGGGTTGTATCGTCGGCAGGCGGTTCCGCGCTCGTCCCGATTCATGTCGTCAATGAGACAGTACCGACGCTGGAGCTTAAGGAAACACCGCAGTCCGGTAAGAATCTCCATTTTGCAGTCAGCGATCTGGTATATGCAATTGAGACACCGATCGAGCGTGTGACCCTGGAAGATCCGAACGGAACAGTAAGCGACCTTAAGATGATCGATGAGTGGTATCTCTACAGCCAGGATTTATTTGTTCTGTACAATGATAATACAGACCATCTGCCATACAAGGGCAATTACAAGATCACGGTATATGCAAATGGTTTCCGGTCATTCTCCAAGAGCTTCAAGGTGACAACGGGCGCAGAGCCGGTAAAAGAGAAGGAACAGACCAATGGTCAGAAAATGGCGGCATACGGATTCGACGGTATCAGCACCGCATCGACTGGTTCCGGCGGAAGTGGAAGCTCCAGCGGCAGCAGCTCAGGAAGCTCTGCAATCTCTGCAAACCTGATTTTTGATTCAGATCTGCTTGTAAATGCACATCTCCTTGAACAGACCAAGATGGAAAATGATGCGTCCAAGGCAGTGATGGAGTGGTGGTACAATGCGATTCCGGATGCAGTCTTTGATACTGGAGATGATGATTTCTTCAGATGGACAGACTACGTAAATAAGAGCGAGAATCAGAAATACGAAGAGAACAGAATGCTTCCATTTGCAGATTACCGTGAAAATGGAGCACTGGATCCGAACCATCCGGCAACGGCAAAAGAAGTTCTCGAAGATGGTCTGCTCGGCGATATCCAGTACAATGGAAACTTCTCCCGTCAGGATGCACCGGCGATTACAGTTGTACAGAACAAAGAGGGCGAGCCGGTAGTCCTGCAGACAGAGGCTACAGAGTATATCGAGGCGGTTCAGAGTATCGTTGTCAACGGAAACTGGCAGGCACTCAGCAAGGACAAGTATTCCATCGATAAAGAAGCTGGCACCATTACCATAGAGGCGGATGTATTCAAGGCTGGTGAGGAGTATAAGCTGACTGTCGATGCAACGGGATATAAGAGCCAGAGTATCGCATTTACATACGATAAGGTGCTGGAAAACGATTTATCGCTGACCGTTGATTATGCGGATGATAAAGAGGCGTTTGCAGCTGAGAAAAAAGAAGATTCTAATAAGACTTACTATTTTGCAGATGCTGAATTTACCGTTAATGGCAGCAAGGGAGATTTCCTGAAGAACCTGAAATCTGTTACCCTGCTTTCTGACGAGGAAGATGCGGTTGAGAGAAATATCTACACGAAGGGCGTGTCCAGCAGCAACGATGTTTACTATGAAGTATCCGGGGATGGCAAGAAGCTGATTCTCCATCAGGTTCAGCCGGGAACTTATAAACTGACACTTCGTTCGAATTACTACACAGAGGCCCTGAGATGTGAATTTGTGGTTGAGAAGGAAGAGGAAGAAATTAAGGAAGAGATGGCAGCTCCAGAAGTAGTGGAGTTTAGCAAACATAAAGCCAGTTGGTCATTTGATCCGGATTTTGGACGTGCTTCTTTTAAAGCTTCAAAGGGAACGAGTGTAAAAGACTACTTGACTAAGATTACATCCGTGAAAGTTGGAAATAAAGAGTATACGAAAGCAACTTACAGCCTTAGTTCGTATAACCCTACATGGAAGATGACAGATGCAGATGATCCAGATAACAATGTACAGGATTTTGATTGCATCGATTTCACTTTAGACGGTTTCAGCACCGAAGAAAGCACCGATGTAACGATCCAGGCAGAAGGATACGAAGAGCTTACCTTTACAGTTACAAAGGATATGAAGTTAGCGGGTGACGAAGAGAAACTGCTTCCAGCACCGAAGCTGACAGGCAACTCTACGGTTGATGAGGGAGAACCGCTGGTTCTGACTGGTGATGAAGAGTATCTGAAAGCAATTAAGTCTGTAAAAGTAACTGGCAATGATGAGGAGGAAGATGTTGCACTTGAATTTGCAGTAAATGGTACAACATTGATAATTCAGACTGGCACACTGGATAGTGGCTTGAATGAGATTGTGATCGAAGCAAAAGGTTACAAGAATCAGTCGATCACGGTTACAGTTGAGAGCCAGAAAGCAGATACAGAAATTGAGGTTTCCAGTGTTGTAAAAGAGAGTAGTTGGACAGGAGATTATTTACTGATCCGTTTCAATGGAGTTGAGGGGGAAAAGTTAAAAACTTTCTTAAAGGAGATTGATTCGGTTGCAGTAAATGGAACAGAGTATAGCAAGGCATCCGTTTCCTCGTTCCTTGGAAGTGGTGAGTTTGCACCGCATGCAACGGATACATCTTATAGCAATGATAATTATGATTGTTTAAAGGTTTCAGCGTCTGGATTAAGTGAAGAAGAGGATAATGAAATTCTTATCTACACTAAGAATAACGGAACGATTGAGTGCAAACTTGATAAAAACTGGAAATTAATCAAGGAATCCAAAACGCTCATCGCCGACGAAGTCCTCCCAAGCGAGATCGTCACCACCCCAACCGAGGGAGTAACCACACCGGAGCAAACACCGGCAGAGGATACAACCCCGGAAGAGCCGAAGACGAATGACGAAAACAAGGCAGATGTACCGGATGGCGATAAGAAGAACGAGACAGACGATGCGAACAAGGCACCGGAAGTAGACGAGGACAAGAAAGAGGATTCGGACGAGTCCAAGGATACTTCGGATGAGAAGAAAGACGAAACTTCGGATAAAGGCGATGCTGACAAGGATGATTCGAAAGATGAGTCCGGCGAAACTGGTGACGATTCCAAGAAGAATGAAAAGGACGAATCTAAGGACAATGATTCCAAGAAGGATGAGACCGGTGACGTAAAAGATGATATTTCTGATAAGGAAGAATCCGACGGCGGTAAAGGCGATGCTTCTGAGAAAGAAGAGTCTGTTTCTGAAGAAGAGTAGTTGTATTTAAAGGAGTAAAAATTGAAACAGAAGTGGTGGATTTTATTAACCCTGCTGCTGTGTGGCTGCGGTGCTTCATCGCAGCCGGATCAAACGGGGGCGGTCCAGAATGACCGTCCTCGTTTATCTGCGTCTACGGAAGAGACGGCAGAAAATGTGGCAGTAGTAGAAAAAAACGAAAATTTAGAGAAAAATCCCTCAAATTCGAACCAGAATCCGGGAGAAGGGCAGAACTGGACGGTGTTTGCGATGGATACTGTGATGCAGTTTGACGCCTACGGCGGAAGCACGGATTTGCAGGAAAAAGTGAAAAGGCGGGTGGAAGAGCTGGAAGGGGAGTTTTCGACAACGCAGGAAAACAGCGATATTTTTCATCTGAACCAGGAGAAAACAACGGAACTTTCAGCGGATACGCGTTATCTGATGCAGGAGGCGCTGGCACTGGGAGCGGAAACAGATGGTGCGCTCGATATTTCGATTTACCCGGTTGTGCAAAGCTGGGGATTTACAACGGGAAATTACCGGGTCCCCAGTGAGAGCGAGCGGGAAAGCCTGCTTAAATCGGTCGATTATCGTCTGGTCGGTTTAGAAGCAGATACGGCATCGATCGAGCCAGGAATGATGGTGGATCTAGGCGGTGTCGGAAAGGGATTTACCGGGGATGAGGTGGTAAAAACCATGAAGGGGGACGGCGTGACGAGCGCACTGTTCAGTCTTGGAGGCAATATCCAGACGATCGGAACAAAACCGGATGGCGAGAAATGGTATGTCGGCATCAAGGATCCGGAGAGCGACGGCTATCTGGGCGGAGTCAGAGTGCAGGATGAGGCGGTCATTACCTCCGGCGGCTATGAGCGCTATTTCACGGACGATGACGGAACGATTTACTGGCATATCATGGATCCGTCCACTGGGACGCCGGCGCAGAGCGGGCTGATTTCTGTGACAATCATTGGACCGTGCGGACTGCGCTGCGATGGGCTTTCGACCGCCCTGTTTGTCATGGGACGGGAAAAGGCAGCAGCACATTGGGCGGCGCATCAGGACTATGAGGCAGTCCTGGTTGACGAGAGCGGCACGATCTGGCTGACGCCGGGCTTAAAAGACCGATTTATTCCGGTGGATCAGGGGGAGACGCGGGAGATTCGGATATTGTGATTCTGGAACAGATCTAGTATAATGAGCAGAGAAAAGTGCATGCGAGTCAGATTTACAATTTATAACGAAGAGGTCGAAAATACCGTGAATGATAGATTGAAAAAGAAGCTTCTTTGCTTTGAGCGCGCTCTCTCCACATTGGAAGGATACGAGGGCTGGATGATAGGCACAACTACACTTCATCTGGACTGGCAGCCCAAACAGGGGGAGAATGAGTTTTGCCATACCAAATTAACTCCAGAAATCATCAAAAAAGGTCGCTCGGCAATCCGAGTCCGCATAGCGGCAGCGGAGGAGGAAAAGGAACGGGAAAATGAGGGGATGGAAGTGCTGCTGGTAAAACCGCTCCAGAGCGTCCTTGTCCCGGAAAAAGAGAAAATGCCGCTCATGAAAGCAATTACGGAACTGGGAAGTGAGGATGATGATACGCTGGCATTTAGCCGCAGCCAGATGGAAGAATATCTCCGGGAGGCGGCAGATACCAATCCGATCCATCAGGGAGAAGCGGCAGTTCTGCCGGGGTTTCTTGTTATGAATGCCTGCCTGCTTCGTCTGTGGAAGAAGGGCTGGATGAAGGGACAGACCGCTCTGGAAGTACGTTTTCTTGCCCCACTTCGTCCTGATGAGGAGGTATATTTGTCGGATTCGGGGCAGGAGGGAAGAAACGCGGTGTATCTGAGAACGAAGCAAGAGGGAAAGGAAATTCTTTCGATTACAGAAAAATAGGGATGCCGATGATAAAGTGGGTGCAGAGGAGCTATGGGTGCATATGTAAACCATTTATAAAAACAAGGTTGACAATCCGCTGAAATTCCGATATACTCTTTTCTAGCAAAGATTCTCTGTGTGTGATTCATAGGAAAATGCATTACACGGCTTAGAATTTTATCACTGAGGAGGTATATATAATGAGTTCAGAGACAAGTGCAGTGAACGTACACGGCGCATGGAGCGCGAAGCGGCTTACACTTTTGGCGATGATGCTGGCTCTTATCAGTGTGTCTTCGTATATTGCGATTCCGCTTCCGTTTTCGGATGCAAAGATCACAGCGCAGACGATGATTGTCAACCTGATCGGTCTGCTGATTGCACCACAGGATACCATTTTAGTTATGGCGAGCTGGCTGCTGTTAGGCTTATGCGGCGTGCCGGTATTCAGCGGCGGAAGCGCAGGACCGGGAAAACTGCTTGGACCGAGCGGCGGTTACTATATCGGATTTCTGGTTGTAGCGTTTCTGATTTCCCTGTTTTGCCGGAAATGGAAAAATGTTGCATTCCAGACAGCGTTCCTGATTGTAGTTGGTATTCCGGTGATTTACGCATTCGGTGCAGGCTGGATGAAACACGTGACCGGACAGCCGTGGGGTGCAGTTATCGTGCAGTCGATAATTCCGTTTATTCCGCTGGACATCGTTAAGTGTGTGGCAGCGGTAGCACTTGGAAAGGCGCTGAAGCGGACGGGCTTATTTGGAAATTAGATAGAAAATAAAGATGGGATGTGGTAGTGAACAGAATCAGCCTTTTAGTGCAGAAATGCGGCCAGGAGGCATGAGGAGTCCGTTGCCGCATCCCTTTAATTTTAATTATGAATAGAAGAAAAACAGGAGAAAAGTATGAATCACGTATATATTCTGGGCGGTTTGCGCAGTTACATCGGGGTGAAAGATGGAATGTACCGTCATATCCCGGCGGAAAAGCTGGGGGCGGAGGTGCTGCGGGAGGTGGTTTCGCGATTTGAGCTTCCAACCGATGCGATCGACTATATAATAGGAGGAAATGCGGTCGGGGGAGGCGGCAATATCACGCGTCTGGCGGCACTTTCGGCAGGGTTTCCAGAGCGGATTCCGGCGGTTACTTTGGATCTGCAGTGCGGGTCGGCGCTGGAGGCGATCAGCGCGGCAGCAGCCAAGATTGAGAGCGGGATGGCGGATCTGGTCATTGCCGGGGGAATGGAGAGTTCTTCGGTACAGCCGTACCGCATGATGTCCCCGAACCATCCGGAGTATGACGGTGGAAAGGTGTATACGGTTGCACAGTTTGTGCCGGGAAAGCGCGGCGAGCAGGTTATGTTAGAGGGCGCGGAGGAGACTGCGATCCGGGAAAATGTCTCTAAGGAAGAGATGGACACCTGGGTGCTCCGGAGCCATAAGAGGGCGGCGCAGGCGCGCAAAGAGGGAATATTGGAGGATATAACGGTTTCCATCGACGGCAGCAGCCGGGATGAGGGAATCCGTCCGACAATGAGCCAGCGTCTGATCGACCGCCTGCCGTATCTGCTTCCAAATGGCACGAAAATCACGGCGGCAAATGCGTGCCTGATGCACGATGGCGCGGCATTTGTGGTACTTTGTTCGGAACGGTTTTTGCGGGAACAGGGACGGAAAGCAGAATGCCGTTTCCGGTTTGGTACAGCGATCGGGGATGATCCGATGATGAGTCCAAAGTCAGCCGTCAGCGCTGCTAAGGCGATACTTGCAAAAACGGGGCATTCTTATCAGGAGATCGATGCTTTTGAGGTCAATGAAGCGTTTGCCGTTATTGATGTTCTATTTGAACGTGCATTTCCGGGGATTGAAGACCGTTATAATATCTGGGGCGGGGCACTTGCCTATGGGCATCCATATGGAGTCTCCGGCGCAATGATTCTGCTGCATCTGATGAAAGCACTGGAACATAAAAATGGGCATTTGGGAATGTGCTGCGTGGCAGCCGCCGGAGGGATCGGAAGCAGTATTCTGGTGGAGAAAGTAATGAAGTAGATGAAGACAGTGCTTGAATGATATAAAAAGTAAATGTGGTAAATTTAAAAGCTCAAATTGGTAAAAAGTTCTATATAAAAATAAGTAAAAGACAGGAATTAATCATGAAAGAAATACAGACACAACGTATAAATACATATCTGGATGCGCTCCGGGCATACCCGCCAGAGTGGGAAGCCCTGATCACGGAGAAAGAGCGCTATACGTTCGGGGAGCTCATCGAGGCGGCAGAACGTGTAAGGAAACATCCGAAAGAGATAGAAGAAAAACAGGGAAAACGTCACATCCACTGGATCCAGGAACCGACGATCGCGCATCAGCTTATTCAGTTTCTGGCATATGGAGACGGAAATACGGTTCCGGTGATTGCACCGTCCGATGTAAAAATTTCCGATGAATTGCGTGACGTGACACCTCCGGAAGGGGCATATATGGGTGTGATGACGTCGGGAACCTCCGGTCGTCAGAAAGTATTGTTCCGCTCCTTTGAAAGCTGGCACGATTTTTTTAAGCTTCAGAATAAAATTTTCAAAATGGGAGAGGGAAGCATTACGTTTATGCAGGGGAGCCTGGCGTTTACGGGCAACCTGAACCTTTATATGGCGCAGCTTGCGTCCGGCGGAAGCGTCGTTGCGGCGGATTCCTTTGATCCGCGCCTCTGGAAGCGGATGATCGAGGCAGAACAGGCGACCAGCGTCTATCTGATTCCGGTCAAGCTGCGGGCGCTGCGGCGTATCTATGAGCGGGAACAGGCGGTCAATTACCGGATTATTTCTTTTGTCAGCGGCTCCCAGAGTATGGGCGGTGCGGAGGCAGTGCAGTTTAAAAAGGCATTTCCCGAAGCGGAGATTACATTGTATTATGGCGCCAGCGAGCTGAACTATATTACCTATATCCGTGGAAGTGAGATGAAAGAAGATACGACGCTGGTTGGCCGTGCATTTCCAGAGGTGGATGTCTGGATTGAAAACGACCATTTTCATGTAAAAACGCGGTATGGAATCCTTGGAATTGGAAATGACGCGGTGATTGGGGATTGCGGTCACACAGATGCAGAGGGACTCTTCTATTTTGATGGGCGGGATGATGATATCTGCAACATAAATGGGAGAAAAGTGTCATCCCTCCGGGTCGAAGAAGCGGTGCGGACATTTCCGGGAGTGGCAGAGACGGCAGTGAAGGCAGTCCATGAGCATGGGCGCGATTATCTGAAAGTGTGGATTGTGTGGGAGAAAGAAGCTGAAAGGGAAGAAATTGCCGGAAGTGACAGCGAAAAAAGTGGTTGTACCAATAGGGCAATTCGGGAATTTTTGGCAGGAAGACTGGCAGATTATGAGATTCCACGCGAATTTGTCTTTCTAAAGGAGTTTCCAAAGACTGAAAGCGGAAAGATTCGTAAAAAAGAACTGTGAAAATTGCTTTTTCTTGTCAAAAAAGAAAATGGCTTATTGTGCAAAATGACAAAAGAAAGACATAGGGGCAGCTTATGGAGATGCACTGATGGCAGCGATTGGAGTCGGATTCTACCAAGGTTTTCAGATTTGCGCCAAGTAATCCAAAAGAAATGTATTTATAAGCCGGATTTAGGACAATAAGCGGGAATCCTCGGCAATTCAATTACCGAGATGAAAGCGCAGGAGTGTGCATATCTGCACAATGCAAATAGTATAATAATTCTCATCCTTTGAAAAGGCTTTTTGACTGTAATCATTGATATTACAATTGAAAAGCTTTTTCATTTATAGATTCCCGATAATGTGTAAAAATGAAATTCAATCAACCGGGCAGAATATATGTTCGAAATTCCGCACTTTCCTTGCAATGAAAACTGTGCTATGGTATACTGAAAAGAAGATTTGGAGGCATTTTAAAGCGTTCTTTTTTTAGTTTGAACCAGATCTTGAACCAGTGAGAAAAGAAAGGAATTTACCGTGATTTCGTATGTAAAAGGCATCCTGGCGGAGAAAGCAAAGGACCGTATCGTGGTCGAGTCCGGCATGATGGGGATCGGGATTTTTGTCCCGATGTCGGTGCTGGAAGTTTTACCGCCGCTCGGGGAAGAGGTAAAGATATATACGCACCTGCAGGTGCGGGAGGATGATATGAGCCTGTACGGCTTTTTAAGCCGTTCGGATCTGGAGATGTTCCGCCAGCTTCTGGGGGTCAACGGCATTGGTCCGAAGGGGGCACTTGGCATCTTGTCGGCGCTGCGTCCGGAGGATCTGCGTCTTGCGGTTATGACTGGGGATGCGAAGGCGATCTCCCGTGCACCGGGCGTTGGGGCAAAGACGGCACAGCGGATCATTCTCGATTTGAAGGATAAAGTACAGGCAGAGGATCTGCTGACACCGCTGTTAGATGGCAGTGCGGCGGTTTCGCCGGCTGCGGAAAACGGGCTTTCAGGCAATGCAGTGAAGGAAGCCGTGGAGGCGCTGGTGGCGCTGGGATATACGAATGCCGAGGCGGTGAAGGCGGTCAAGAGCGCCAATGTGACGGAAGAGATGGATTCCGAGGCGGTATTGAAGGCATCGCTGAAATATCTGGCGTTTTTGTAAAACAACCTATGTGTCGGACATTCGAAATTGCTGGATCATAAAAAATAGTGGTGCTTGTGCGTCAGATGAAAATTTGGAATGTGTGGCAGATATGAGAAAATGGAACTGTCATGGCTTAATTGAATGAGAGAGAAAAACAGGAAAGACAGGAAACAAGTATGAGCAGAAGGACGATTACAACCGAGGTGACGGAGGAGGATAAGCGGATTGAGGGAAGTCTCCGCCCGCAGACCTTAGACGAATATATCGGTCAGGAGCGGATCAAATCGACGTTAAAGGTATTTATCCATGCGGCGAAATCCCGCGGCGAGGCGCTTGACCATGTTCTTTTCTATGGACCGCCGGGGCTGGGAAAGACGACACTTAGCGGCATTATCGCCAATGAGATGGGAACCCGTATGAAGGTTACTTCCGGTCCGGCAATCGAGAAACCAGGGGAGATTGCGGCGATTCTCAACGGGCTCCAGGAGGGAGACGTCCTCTTTGTGGATGAGATTCACCGCTTAAACCGCCAGGTGGAAGAGGTGCTTTATCCGGCGATGGAGGACTATGCGATCGATATCATGTTGGGAAAAGATTCGACGGCGCGCTCGATTCGTCTGGATCTGCCGAAATTTACGCTGGTAGGCGCGACGACACGCGCGGGGCTTCTGACGGCGCCGCTGCGCGACCGCTTCGGCATCGTGCAGAAGATGGATTTTTATACGCCTGAAGAGCTGCAGACGATTGTCCTGCGGACGGCGGGAGTTCTGAATGTGGAGATTGATAAGACGGGGGCCTATGAGATTGCGAGACGTTCGAGAGGAACGCCGCGTCTGGCAAACCGCCTGTTAAAACGTGTGAGGGACTTTGCACAGGTCAAGTACAACGGCGTGATTACGAAAGAAGTCGCGGATTTTGCACTGGATATCCTTGATGTGGACAAGCTGGGACTTGACAACAACGACCGTGCGATCTTACATATGATTATCGACAAGTTTTCCGGCGGTCCGGTCGGACTGGAGACGCTGGCGGCAGCGCTGGGCGAGGATGCTGGGACACTGGAAGATGTGTATGAGCCATATCTTCTGATGAACGGTCTGCTCAACCGGACTCCGCGCGGGCGGATGGCGACCGAAGCAGCGTATCGGCATCTCGGGTATGCCTGGAATCAAGAAAAAAACGGTATTTCTGAGATTTGATATTTGATTGATTTGAAGGTGGTATTTCTGTGTGGGTGACGTGACAACGTCGAACCATATTTATTAATAGATAGAAAGAAGAGAATGCGATGGCAAAACAGTATATAGATGTATTAATTGATGGAAAAGTGTATAGCCTGGGCGGCAGTGAGACGGAAGGATATGTACAGCAGATTGCCACGTATCTGAATGGGAAGATTTTCCAGCTCAAGGCGCAGCCGGGATTTTTGAAAATGCCGGAAGACTACCAGAGTATTATGACTTATCTGAATCTGGCGGATGATTATTTTAAAGAAAAAGAGAGTGCGAAGGCACTTGCATCCGACAAAGAGAGCATGGAAAAAGAGACATACCGTCTGAAACATGAGATGGTCAGCACCCAGATGAAACTCGAGAGTCTCCGCAATGAGCGCACCGTCAGCGAGGAAGAACTGGAGACAGCAAAGAAGGCGGCAAAAGAGGCAGCTGAGCAGGCGGAAGCTGCTAAAAATGAGGTACAGGCGCAGATCGAGCGTGTGAAAAAAGAAGCGCAGGAGCAGATCGAGGCTGTGAAGAAAACAGCACAGGAACAGGTTGAGTCTGCAAGAAAAGAAGCTCAGGAGCAGATTGAACGTGCGAAGAGAGAGGTACAGGAGCGCGTGGAATCCGCGGAAAAAGCAGCCCAGGATCGCGCTGCCAGGGCGGAGCAGACAGCCCGGGAGCAGGCAGAAGCTGCAAAGAAAGAGGCATTGGAACAGATTGCGGATGCAAAGAAGGAAGCAAACGATTTCCGTGGAGAAGCAGAGGTTTGGAAACAGGAGGCAGAAGATCAGCGTCTGGCGGTCGAGTCATCCCAGAGTGAAATCGCTTCTTTGCAGGACAAGCTGGAGATTTTCAAACAACAGCTTGAAGAAGCAAGACAGGCGGCGACAGCTGTGCAGACGGAAAAATCGCAGCTGGAAGCACGTCTGATGCAGACGGAACAGGAAAAACAAAGTGTAAAAGAGCAGCTGAGCCAGCTGGAGCAGGAAAAACAGACGATAAAGAAAGATCTGGAAGAGAGCCTCCAGGAGGCAGGGGCAGCACGTGAGGAACTGGCAGCTGTCCGTCAGGCACAGGTGGAGGCATATATGAAGCGGAAGCCATTTCCCAAGAGACAGGGAACGGTGGAACTGAAAGATGCAATTCTGCGGTTATAATGGGTGAAATGATATGAAAAAAAAGGTGGAAATTCTGGCACCGGCGGGTTCCTTCGATAGCATGAAAGCGGCGGTGGCAGCGGGGGCGGACGCAGTCTATATGGGCGGCAGCCGTTTCGGAGCCAGGGCATATGCGGAAAATCCGGATGAAACGGGGATGCTGGAAGCGATCAACTACGTGCATCTGCATGGGCGCCAGCTTTATATGACGGTCAATACGCTGGTAAAGGAAGACGAGATGGATGACTTATACGACTATCTGCTTCCGTATTACCAGGCGGGACTGGATGCCGTGATCGTGCAGGACATGGGGGTATTTTCTTATATCCGGGAGCATTTTCCGGATTTGCCGGTTCATGCGAGCACACAGATGACGATTACCGGACCGGAGGGCGCGGCGCTTATGACGAGGATGGGCGCGGTCCGCATCGTCACAGCGCGTGAACTTTCATTGGAAGAGATACGCCGCATTTATCAGGAGACGGGCGTGGAGATAGAGAGCTTTGTTCACGGGGCTCTCTGTTACTGTTATTCGGGACAATGCCTGTTCAGCAGCCTGATCGGCGGCAGAAGCGGCAACCGGGGACGATGCGCTCAGACCTGCCGGCTTCCGTTTGATGTCCTTCGGCGGCTGGATGAGAACAACCCGAATGAAAACAAAAACAAAAAGAAAGAAAATGGCGTGTTAAATCCGGGTGATTCCAAGTATGTGCTCAGTCTCAAGGATCTTTGTACGCTGGATATTTTGCCGGATATTCTGGAAGCAGGCGTTTATTCCTTGAAAATCGAGGGGCGCATGAAGAGTCCGCGCTATACGGCAGGCGTGGTGCGCCTGTACCGGAAATATGTAGATTTATATTTAAAGAATGGCAGAAAAGGTTACCGGGTTGACCCGAAAGACCGGAAGGAGCTGCTGGATCTGTTTGACCGCGGCGGTCAGACGTTAGGCTATTATACCGAGCACAATGGACGCGATATGGTGGTCTGCCATGAGAAACCGGCATTCCGCCAGGAAAACCGGGAACTTTACCAGTATCTGGACAAAACGTATGTGGAAGCAGAGGTGAAAGAACCGGTTCAGGGTTTTGCGCGTGTCTGTGAAGGCGAACCGCTGCAGCTGACGCTTCAATACGAAGATCCGCTGACGGGAGAAAGCCGGATGGCAGGCGGAATCGGAGCAGTTGTCCAGACGGCAGTGAAACAGCCGATGAGCAAGGAACGGATTGAGAAACAGCTCGGAAAAACGGGAAATACGCCGTATTATTTTGAAAATCTGGAAGTGGAGACAGGCGGCAGCCCCTTTGTGCCGGTGCAGGAGTTAAATGAACTCCGCCGCTCTGCGTTTGAGCAACTGACCGAGGAGATACTGCGTCCATACCGCCGGGAGATACCGGAAAATAGGGCGTGCGGGACAGGAAAAGGGTGGCAAAATCCGGAAGAAAAGAATCTGGAAGAAAATAACCAGACAGGTTCGGAATCAGAAAAAACCAGCCCGGCTCAGGACGTTGAACTCACAGCGGGTTTACCTGTACAGAGCCAGAAAATGCTGTTTGAGAATAAAAAAGGGAATAAAACAGCTCTGTACCACATCCACGTTTCGGTCGAACACCCGGCACAGTTAAAAGTGGCGTTATCCGTACCGGAAGTCGGAGCCATCTATCTGGATAGTGCTGAATTTGGCGTCGAACAGTGGAACGAATGGGTATCGCGCTGCCATGAGGCAGACAAGCAGTGTCTTTTGGTAATGCCGCATATTTTCCGCGATCGGGCAAAGGAATATTTTGAAACACATCGTTCCAGGCTGGAATCGGCGGGATTTGACGGTCTTGTCATCCGGGCATGGGAAGAGCTGGAACTGGTGCGCGAGTGGAAGATTTCCATCCCGCTTGTGATGGATTATGGTATTTATACGATGAATCACCGGGCGGAGGATTTTGTGCGGGAGATGGCGCCGGAGCTTTCGATGCGTTTTACCCTTCCGGTCGAGCTCAACAGCCGGGAGCTGGAGGCGCGCGACAGCCGGGAACGGGAACTTCTCGTATATGGTTCGATCCCGGTCATGGTAACCGCCCAGTGCATCCGGAAAACAGTGGAAGGATGCAGTAAATGTCCGGAATATCTGTATCTGCGGGATCGCAAAAAGAAGGTATTTCCGGTAAGGAACCAGTGCCGTTTCTGCTGCAATACGATCTACAATTCCAGCCCTCTGTCGCTTTTGAAGGATAAAAAGCAGATAGACCGCCTGCAGCCGGAGGTGCTGCGTCTGGCATTTACGTCGGAGAGTGCGGCACAGACCGGGGAAGTGCTGGATGCCTACGTGAAGACCTTCCTCCATCAGGAACCGGTGGAGCTGGAGGGCGAATTTACAAGAGGTCATTTTAAGAGGGGCGTAGAGTAGCGTGTGTACCGGGAATCTTCCGGGTACACATGAAAAGGAGGATCACCATGATAAATCTTGTGACAACGATGTCCAGGTATCTGATGATATTGCTGATACTGATTTATACATATTATAATTTCCGCTTTTTTTCACTGCCGGATGACGAGTCGAAACTCCGGCTCTGTCGTCTGCAGAATGTACCGCTGTTTTTGATATTTCTTCTGTCGGGTACGATCATTTATCTACAAACCGAGGATGAGGCAGTTGTGCTGTTTTTCGGCGCGCAGCTTGTCTTTTTTGTCCTGTACCAGCTCTTATACCGGCTGTTTTACCGGAATGCGTCGAGACTGTTGCTGAACAACACGTGTATGCTTCTGTGCACCAGTTTTATCATGCTGACGCGCATCTCGATGGACAAGGCGGTCCGCCAGTTTATCATCATGGCAGTTGCAGCGGTTATCACAATGATTATACCATATGTGATAGATAGAACCTGGCAGCTCGCTAAGATACCGTGGGTGTACGGCCTGATAGGTCTGGCGCTGCTGCTGGTTGTCTGTGTGATCGGCAATACCAGCTTCGGCGCGCAGCTTTCGATCAGTATCGGCGGATTTTCGTTCCAGCCGTCCGAGTTTGTTAAGATCAGCTTTGTATTCTTCGTGGCGACGATGTTTTACCGCTCAACGGAGTTTAAAAATGTGGCGATCACGACCGGCGTGGCGGCGGCGCACGTGTTGATTCTGGTGTTATCCAAGGATCTGGGAAGTGCGCTGATTTTTTTCCTCGCCTATGTCCTGATGCTGTTTATTGCAACCTCCAACTGGCTGTATCTGGCAGGCGGTCTTGGAAGCGGCTGTGCGGCTGCGATGCTGGCGTATAAGCTGTTTTCGCATGTGCGTGTCCGCGTGGAAGCATGGCAGGATCCGTGGAGTGACATCGCAGGAAAAGGATATCAGGTTACGCAGGCGCTCTTTGCGATCGGCACAGGCGGCTGGTTTGGCATGGGACTTTACCAGGGGATGCCGAAGAAGATCCCGGTTGTTGAGAAGGACTTCATTTTCGCGGCGATCTCGGAGGAGCTGGGCGGCATCTATGCGCTTTGTATTCTCCTGATCTGTCTGGGCTGCTTCATGCAGTTCATGCTGATTGCGACCCGGATGCAGGCATTATTTTACAAGCTGATCGCGTTTGGTCTGGGAATTGAGTATGTGGTGCAGGTGTTCCTGACGATCGGCGGCGTGACCAAGTTTATTCCGTCCACCGGCGTGACGCTGCCGCTTGTCAGTTATGGAGGCAGTTCGATTCTCAGCACATTTATCCTGTTTGGCGTGATACAGGGACTATATGTCCTGAAACGGAATGAGGAAGAAGAGGAGGAGCAGCAGCTTGATGAAGCAGAAGGATGAAATGGAAAGAACTGAAAATGCGAGAGCGCGTTCAAACCGTCATATTCTGTGGCTGACCTATGGGATTGCGGCGCTCTTTATCGCGATGGCCGTTTATTTTGGCTGGTTTATCCAGTTTAAGAGTGAAAATGTGATCGGCAGCTCTTATAATGCGAGACTCGATCTCCTCTCAGACCGGGTGACCCGCGGTTCGATTATGAGCAATGATAAAACGGTGCTGGCGCAGACGAACGTTGCAAGTGATGGAAGCGAGAAACGCTATTATCCGTATGATTATCTGTTTGTCCATTCGGTCGGATATTCCGGCAAAAATGGAAAAACAGGTCTGGAGTCGCTGGCGAATTTCTACCTGCTTTCCTCCCATGTGAATCTGATTGAGAAAACGATCAATGAATTTCAGGGGAAGAAAAATCTGGGCGACAATGTGATTACGACGCTCGATGTGGATCTGCAGCAGACGGCATCCGACGCGATCGGAAAACACCGGGGGGCGGTAATCGTTATGGAACCGGATACGGGAAAGATTTTAACGATGGTTTCCCAGCCGAATTTCAATGCGAATCTCGTCGATGAGCGCTGGGCAGAGTTGATATCGCCGGACAATACGAAGGCGCAGTTAGTCAACCGCGCGACGCAGGGCTTATATCCGCCGGGATCGACGTTCAAGATGCTGACGGTGCTGGAATATATGAAAGAGAACCCGAATACCTGGCAGGACTATGTGTATAATTGTAATGGCTCTTACCAGAATGGCGATTATACGATTAAATGTTACCACGGGACGGCACACGGGGCGCAGAACCTGATTCAGGCATTTGCCAATTCCTGCAACGGTGCGTTTGCGGAGATTGGAATGCAGATTAATTCAGAAAAATTCCGGGCGCTGGCAAATCAGATGCTCTTTAATTCGGAGCTTCCGTACACACTTCCGTACAACCAGAGCACATTTTCGCTCGACGGCAGTTCGGATGACTGGGAAAAGCTTCAGACCGCGATCGGACAGGGAAAAACCCAGATTACGCCGCTGCATAACCTGATGATCGTATCGGCGATCGCCAACGGCGGCACGCTGATGAAGCCATATATGATCGATCATGTTGAAAATGTGGGTGGTCAGACGGTCAAGAAGTTCCTTCCGTCCGCCTATGGAACCCTGATGTCTGCGAATGACGCACAGTTTCTGACCCATCTCATGAGCCAGGTGGTCGAGATTGGTACGGGTTCCGCGATGCGGGGGGCATCCTATACGGTGGCCGGAAAAACCGGTTCCGCCGAGTTTGAGACAGGTAAGGAGACACATTCCTGGTTTGTCGGTTTCGCTCCGGCAGACAAGCCGAAGGTGGCGATCTGCGTGCTGGCAGAAGAGTCTGGTTCCGGCGGTGCGGTCGCTGCGCCGATCGCAAGACAGGTGCTGGATCGGTATTTTGCGAAATATGGGCAGTAGGACAAAAGAAAAGGGCAGGAAAGCGATTTGAAGCTTTTCCTGCCCTTTTTGCCTCAAATATGCATAGTCACATTTTATTTACACAGCCGTTCCAGATCCCCATAGAATCCCGGATAGGAGATGTTCACGCAGTCTGCATCCAGAATTTCGGTCTCGCCGGAAGCGCCGAGTGCGGCAACGGCGAAAGTCATGGCGATGCGGTGATCCTTCTTGCTGTCGATCACAGCACCGTGCAGCGGCTTGCCGCCGTGGATGATCATGCCATCCTCGGTCTCGGTCACATCCGCGCCCATAGCGGTTAAATTCTCTACCATGACAGCAATGCGGTTTGACTCTTTTACCTTCAGTTCCGCGGCATCGCGTATGACGGTGGTTCCCTCGGCATAGCACGCCATCGCAGCGATCACCGGAAGCTCGTCGATGAGAGTCGGGATGATCGCACCCTCGATCGCGGTTCCAGTCAGCTTACCGGAGCGGACGAGCAGGTCGGCGGTCGGTTCGCCGGAGGCGGTGTTTACATTGAGAAGTTCGACGTCCGCGTTCATCGCCTTGCAGACGCGCAGGATGCCGTCGCGGGTCGGGTTGATACCGACATTTTTAATTAAGATTTCTGAATCCGGTACGATGAGTCCGGCTGCGATAAAAAAGGCAGCGGAGGAGATATCGCCCGGAACCTGAATTTTCTGTCCATAGAGCTGTTTTGCCGGCTGTAAAATCGCGGTGGTTCCTTCTGTGTGGATGTCTGCGCCGAATGCGGACAGCATCCGTTCACTGTGATCGCGGGAGATGTACGGTTCGGTCACGCGGGTTTCTCCGTCGGCATACAGACCTGCCAGCAGAATCGAGGATTTGACCTGGGCGGAGGCAACCGGAGAATTATAATGGATGCCGTGCAGCGGTGAGCCGGTGATATGGAGTGGCGCGCAGCCATTTCCATTGACACTCTCGATCTTTGCGCCCATCTGGGAGAGAGGATCGATGATGCGCTTCATCGGACGTTTCTGGATGGAAGCGTCGCCGGTCAGTGTTGTGTCAAATTTCTGGGCCGAGAGAATGCCGGAGATCAGGCGCGTTGTGGTGCCGCTGTTGCCGCAGTCTAAAACGGAGTCCGGGGCAGTCAGCCCGTGCAGTCCACGTCCGTGGACGAGAACGGTCTCGCCCTGATTTTCGATCGAGATTCCCATTTTGGAAAAACAGGAGATCGTGGAGAGACAGTCTGCGCCCTGCAGGAAGCCGTGGATTTCGGTCAGTCCGTCTGCAAGAGCGCCGAACATGACGCTGCGGTGGGAGATGGACTTGTCTCCCGGAACGGTCAGTTCGCCCCGGAGAGAAGATGTATGGGTAAATTTCATTGAGTTCATAGTTGTACCTTCCTAAACATTAATGTTGAAAGTTAAGTTTGAAACATACATTGCAGTCTACGCGAACAGCGTGTAATTGTATCTCTTCAAACGCGCCCACGCCGCTTCCATCGAAGCCTTGTCGTAGAAGCTGATCCGCAGCGCGCCTTCGCCATGCTCACGGTTGTGGCTGATGCCGATATTTTTGATACTGATTCCTTTACCGGAGAGGATCGAGGAAATGATGGAGATAGCACCTGGCTCGTCCACCACGTCGGCGGAGAAGGCGTATTCCGGCTGTATCGATCCTTTTGGAGTTTCTGCAAACGAATTCCGGTAGTCGCGGGAGGACTCAAACAGCTGGTAGATGGCTCTAGACTGGTGGTCGGACAGTTCTTCCCGCAATGTCGTCAGGGAATCAATGTAGCGATCCAGCACCTCAGTGATATTGCCTGTGTTCGTCATGCAGATCTGTTCCCACATGACCGGAGAAGAGGAGGCAATACGGGTGATATCCTTGAAACCTCCGGCAGCCAGCCGTTTCATCATCTGATCCTCACTGTCGCAGTCGTGTACCAGGTTGACCAGGCTGGAGGCGATGAGGTGCGGCAGATGGCTGATCGCCGCGACAATGAAATCATGACGATGGTAATCCAGCACCAGGGGCAGCGCACCGATCGCCTTTGCCACATCCACCATACGGTCAGTGTGGGAAGCTGGGGTGTGCGGTGTCGGGGTAATGATATAGTATGCATTTTCCAGCAAATGGTCGGTTGAACTCTCGTAGCCGGTCTTTTCCGAGCCAGCCATCGGGTGTCCGCCGACGAAGCAGCTTTCCATGCCAAGCGCGGCAACGGTCTCATGAATGCTGGTCTTGGTGCTTCCGACGTCAGTCACAACCGCGCCTTCCTTTAAGAACGGCCGGATCTGGCGCAGATAGGATTCATTAAATTCAACCGGTGTGCACAGGAAAATGATGTCGCACTCGCTTAAATGCTCGTCCACGCCGTCCAGAATCAGGTCAACAATGCCGTCTGCATGTGCCTGTTCCAATTTTTCGCGGGTCCGCATATAAGCCATGATCTGAATATCCGGGGCGCTGCGTTTCAAACCTCTGGCGATAGAGCCGCCAATCAGACCGAGTCCGATGAAACCGGCGGTAAGATGATTAATCGGTGTATTCATAGCAATTACGCTCTCTTTCATAAGTAGTATAGTAAAAAAATGAAACTAGAAATTATTGTAGAATAGAACAAGTCACTTGTCAACGATTTTACGCGTTGAAGTGAAAAAGAAATTTTTTTACATCTGTTTATTACTAAATTTGCGAAAATGCGATTGATTTCACCGCCTTTGAACAGGGAAATTGTCGCATTTTCAATGCTTTTCAAAATAAAACGAATAAATTTTGTATAAAGGTGTTGTTTTGCTTGAAATTTTCTCTATTTTCTTGTACAATATGAACAGAGGTTAAAATACAAGAAAAAAACATCAAAATAAATAGACGGGAGGACTTAACTATGAACGTGTATGGGACAAAACAAATCCGCAATGTAGTGTTACTGGGGCACGGCGGTGCCGGCAAGACAACGGTAGCAGAGGCGCTGGCACTGGTAACAGGTACTACCA
>ENA-ORTP01000510-ORTP01000510.1-human-gut-metagenome-genome-assembly--contig:-NODE-510-length-47485-cov-11.515370_pt1 | contig 47485 bp, 45 predicted proteins | sample MGYA00241913_ERZ509190 | MGnify/ENA primary metagenome ERZ509190 (study PRJEB26280, sample SAMEA2338839) | human gut metagenome | biome: human gut; feature: human-associated habitat; material: faeces...
ATTTTTCCCTGATAACTCTTTTCTCAGATTCTGTTGTTTTTTCTACTACCCATGGTTATATTTTAGCACATATAGTGCCAAAAGTAAACATGCGTTCTTTCTTTGAGTAAAAAATTTGCGCATCTAACTCATCACTAAAGTAACGAAAATGCGACGCGCAATTATTCAAACAGGGCAGCTTCTTTTTTGCATTAGCATATGGATGTCTTGCATCAAAATAAAACTGATTATTGGTAAGTATTGTTTTCTTTGTATTTTTATAAAAATCCCTCGCAGATAATCTCGTTTCTACTCCTGTCAAATGCAGAAAATGATCTACTGGAAAAGATACCTCAAAATATTCCTCTCCATATACATATAAGAATACTTTACCTGCCAGATTCTGGCTGTATATTTCCGCGGAATCTATAATACCCTGTCGTATCATATTTTTCTTATCTGTCTTAGTAGCCATTGATACCTCACATATGTAAAAAGGAGTGTGATTCCTAAACCACACTCCTCAAAAAATCTTTTATAAAGAGTTTTCTGCTGGTTGTCAGCCTCAGCATCCAGTTAAGATACCCATAACGACGTGGAAATCATTAAGTCCTCCACGTGGACTACAACTTTATCCAAGCTGCCAGACTCGATGTCCAGTTAAAACATCTAATGAAATGGAAAATTACCCTACTCCATCTGCAGCCCAACTTTTAACGATGCTCTTACATCGAGAACATTTCTGTTCTTATTTATAAGTATACTCAGTTCAGAGAAAAAATCAACCTAATTTTTATTTTCCCAGAGATTTCGCTTTTAGTTTTTTGGTTCATGCATTTTTATAAAAAATATGTTCCTCTGACATTCTGCTCGCAGCTGTTACTCTTTTTGACCCCAATGCGCACAAAGTTCCCCTCTGCTTCGTCTCTGTCTTTTTTTCTTATATTATTTTTGATCTCTTTTATACAGATCTTATCCACCTTTTTGATACAGGATCTGTTTTACTTTCTCTGTCAGCAGATCATCTCTGAACATCCGGCTTACGCTCTTTCTTGTGATCCTGCTCCTTGCATACTTCTGTATCCGCCGATACAGGTACAGTTCCCTCATGTTGAACCCTATGATCATCAGATTAAATATAACTTCTACTGCCGCATGACAGTAACAGTGCTTTGCATGGTAGTACGTCTTTAACTGGTGGAACCCATTCTCTTCGATATCCCACCTGCGGTTCATCATCTCCCATAAGATCTCAGGGGCTGTCTGTTCCAGCGTTGTTACCAGCCACATCCATCTCTCCGCTTCCTTCCCGTTCTCCAGCCACATTTCATGGTATTTCACTACCCGGAGCCTGTATGGACAGTTTTCAATCTCAAACCCCGAAAGATCCCATACCTCGACCGTCTTTTTGCCGCGTTGAAATGATCTCGCTTTTCCTTCCCCTTGATCAAAAAATCCTTCGGCGTCCTGAAAGATCAGACGCTTCTCATCTTTTAACCGGATGACTGTTTCCAGTCCATTTTCTTTTATCGTATTGATAAATGGCGCATTCAGGTACAATGCGTCTGCCACGATCACATCCGCAAAGTGACCGTGTCTTTGTCTGAGCCGTTCGATCAGGCGTTTTCCTCCGGTCAGCTCCCCTTCATCCTTTTCCGACCGTCATACAGACCACACTCCGATGGAAATATTCCGTTTCACCTGTACGGTTTTTCCGGGTAAGACAGTCCGGACAGGATTTCTTTGTACTGCTGAACAGTTCCACTCCATCAATTCCGGCTACCACATATCCACCAATGGTCCCTTCACGGAATACACGGTTCTTTTTTAGTGTATCGATTGTTTCTTCATGGATCTTTCGGACCTCTTCCGGATCAATCCTGGACAAAAGATCCCTGACTGCGTCAATTTTAGGGATTTTTCCATTGATGCAGTTTCTTAGTCTTTTGGACATGCTTTCCGGTGCGGAAAAAACAGTGTGAAAACTTTCATACTGCAGCATCAGGAAAAGCAGCACTGGCATAACAATGTTAAACAGAGGAATTGATTTTCTTTTTCTTTTATCCGATAAGCACTTGATTTTTTGCGGGATTTTATATACACTTGTCATATAAGTTAACAGTTTTTTTAATGCTAATTTTTCATTAAGGACACCTTCTTTCGTATGTGTATGTGTTTTGTGGGTAACATAATTATACAGCAAAAGGTGTCCTTTTTGGTTGTTTATACATAAAAAAATGTAACTTTTTATTCCATATGGTTCTTTACGGTTTTCCGCATAAACTGTTGATAAAACTGGCATCTTTTTTCTTAAAAGCGAAATCTCTGAATAATCATTATTTCAAAAGCAGGAACAATTATTCAACCGGAATCCACACTTTCATTTCTCCCTCTCCACGGTTATTCCAAAGGAAATAAGGTATCGCTGTAAGCTTTACATCTTCTTTCATTTCCTGATACACTCCATAGAGTGTATCTCCTTCCAGTTCTCTTCTTCTGGTTCCTTTTGCATATATTGTATTAATTTCTTTTCCTGCAATACTGTTTCTCTTTGTTTCAAGCTCCCCCTGCGCATATAAGCCCAGTTCTTCTATTTCAGATCCATTGTCAATAGACTCAAAACAATACAGTAAAGGCCCCATAATAATTGCAGCTTTTCTTGCGTCATAGCTGATTTTTCTATTCGCAGCTATGACAATTGGTTCCATCTGAAATTCCAAATCAATTCTATTGATTTCCTGCGTATCTAAATCAACTAAAATATACCCGGATTCTGATCTCTCACAGAAAATTTCTCGCCCGTTTTTCTTTACTTTAACACCAGAGGACCAAGCAGGATGTCGAATAGCTATTTTACTACAATCTTTGCCGCTGATTGTTATTGAGATTATTCCGTTTAACGGAAACTGTGTCTCTAATTTTACCTGATACTGTTTTCCATTTCTTTCAACAGTAGCTTCACTATTTATAAACTGGTTCACATACAGTATACTTTCATCCTCTTCTAATCCGTATATGTATTTCCCAAGTCCTGCTAATGTACGTGCAATATTGGGTGGACAGCAGGAACAGGCATACCACTGTTGCCGAACGGATTTCAAATGATTCCTCTCCGGATTATCCTTGCTACGTCTGGGAAGCATCTCCATTGGATTCGCATAAAAGAAATGTTCTCCGTCCAGGCCAAGGCCTGATAATACTGCATTATAAAAAATATATTCAATTGTATCTGCATAACAACTCTGCTCAAAATTCTGCAGCATTTTAAACGTAAAAAAGATCATTCCAAGAGCTGCACAGGTTTCCGAATAGTTCGTATCATTAGGAAGATCATAGTCTTTCGTAAAAGCTTCACCGGAAGGTGTAGAACCAATACTTCCATTTATATAAATCTGCTTATTCGTAATATTATCCCACAATGATTTACAGCTATCCAGCAATTCCTTATCTCCATTATGATAAGCCAGATCTGCCATTGCTGTATACATATATACTGCTCTGACAGCATGTCCCGTTGCTTTCTTTTGCATACGTACCGGTTGATGGAATTGATTATACTCCTGATATGGAAATTGATTATATCGTCTATTTGGTTCTTCCACTTTACATTTTGTCCAGTGACAAATTCTTTTACGTTTTATAAATTCTTCTTCAAAAAATTGATTTGTTCCACGCATGTCAATAAAATATTCCGCTAATTTTAAATATTTATTTTCATTCGTGAGATCATACAGTTTCACCAGCGCAAGTTCTAACTCCTGATGCCCTGGATATCCATGCATCTTCCACTCTTCCGGTCCAAATTTCTCATTAATACAATCTGCAAGCTTGCAGGCAATTTTTAATATTTTATCTTTTCCTGTTCCCTTGTAATAAGCTATGGCAGCCTCGATTAAATGCCCTGCGCAATATAATTCATGGCACTCTAAAATATTAGACCATTTTTTCTCTGGTTCAACAAGCTGAAAATAGGTATTTAAGTATCCATCTTCTTCCTGAGCTCCTTCCAGAAGGTCAATAACCTCATCTGCCTTTTTTTCCAATTCAATATTATTTTCCACCTGTAGTGCGTTTCCTACAGCTTCTAGCCATTTGTACAAATCACTGTCCTGATATGCTTCTCCGTAAAATTTATCATTTGAAATACCAGCTGCAATTCGGAAGTTATCTATAGCATGGCTTTTTTCGATTCCTTTTACTTTATCATTCAAAATATCCCATTGATAAGGGATTACTTTTTTTAATATCAGTTCCTGATATTCTTTCCAAAATCCACTTGTAATTTTTACATTTCCAATTTCCAGTGCTTTCATTTAAGTTTCCGCTCCTCCATAATCCTATATTCTTTGGGGGTACAGTTTTCCTGCTTTTTGAACACCCTGACAAAATAATTTGCTGTTGCAAATCCTGTCATATTCGCTATTTCATTTATATTTAATTCTGTTTCTCTCAATAAGATCTTGGCCTTTTTCAAGCGAAAATCACTAAGATACTTTGTAAATCCCACGCCCATTTCATTACAGAATAAACTGGATAAATAATTTTTATTCATAAACACCTCTGTAGCGGCAGATTCCAGAGAAATATCCTGATGATAATTTTCTTCAATATAACTTAATACATTTCTAACTGATTTACTGTATTTTTCTGAATCGTAATTGCTTTTATAATCGATCTGCTTTTCCTTTTTTAATTTTTTTACTTCACTCTGAAGTAATTTTACTTTTTCCTTTTCATTTCTGTTTTTTTTCCACTCACCTATCACTTTCCTGATAATCTTATATAACTCTTCCTCCTGAATGGGCTTTAAAATATAATCTACTGCTCCATTTTTAATAGCTTCATGCACATAAGAAAATTCTGTATATGCACTGACAAAAATACAAAAACAGTTTTTATTCGTTTCCCGTACTTTTCTAAGAAGTTCAAGGCCAGACATTTTGGGCATTCGGATATCAGAAATGATCAGGTCTGGAGATAGTTTCTTGCACAATTCCAAACCTTCTTCTCCATTATCACAGGTTCCGACAATTTGTAATTCGCTTTCAAACTTTTTCAGAAAATTACATAGCAAAAAACGTATATTTTCCTCATCATCAATTATCAAAACTTTCATCCGGCACCACCTTTTCCCTTTTTATCCTAAATGAAACTTTTGTTCCTTTTCCAGCTTCACTTTCAATAGTGATTCCCGACTCTTTTCCATAATACAGAACAAGACGGTTATTTACATTTACAAGACCAATTCCTGTTCTGGGAGATTCTTCGCTGATAACTTTTGAAGTAATATTAGCTGCAAGAAGTGAGTGAACATATTGTAATTGAGCCGGACTCATTCCGCATCCATTATCACTTACAACAATTCTTAAATTATCATTTTCCAGTACAGCTTCTATGATCATTATTTTTGTTTTCTGCTCATCTTTCAGGCCATGACAATATACATTTTCTACTAATGGTTGTATCGTTAAGCACAAAATAGGGAAATCATACAATTCCTGCTGAATCCTGTAAAATATCTGAACTTTTTTTCCAAACCTAAATTCCTGCATGCGTATATAGTTTTTCACATAATTGATTTCATCCTTTAAGCAAACTATATGCGTTTTATCATTTAATACATATCTATACATTTTGGCAAGTGCATCTGCTGCTTTTTCAACTTCATAGCTTTCACTTTTAATTGCCAATGCTCTGATCGTTTCAAAAGAATTTGCAAGAAAATGTGGATTTATCTGCGTTTGCAGTGCAAGCAATTTTGCCTTATTTGTTTCTCTTTGTATAGCAGCATTTTTTCTCAACATCTCTTCCAAGGAAACCACCATTGCATTGTATGTTATTTCAAGGGTGTTTATTTCCTTTAAATTTGAATTTACTTCTATATTTTTAAATTTTCCATTGGCTTTCATCAAACTCATGCTGGCAGTCAATTTTCCCAATGGATTTGAGATAGACCAGGCAAAATAAGATGCACATATCACAGACAGTATCAAAATAACAACAGCTACACCTACAAAACCTTTCAGATTTTCCTTTAGATTTCTGATAACAGCTTCATTTCCACATCCGATTTCTAAAGTCCAGCCGTTTTCAAATGTGTATGTTTTCTGTATGATATTACTTTTTGAAATATTTTCATTTTTTAAAATGATTTTATTGTCTTTATCTGTTAAAATCGCATTGGAATCTGTTCCACTTGGAATAAAGCTAACATTGTTCTTCAATGCATCAGTATAAATATCAAGTTCCAGAAATCCTATTTTCAAATTTGGACAATATATATCATAAATATTCTGTCCCACAGAAAACACAGGGGTGTGATCATCTACCAGCAAGTAGGGGGATCGATCATAAAAGCCTGTATACACAATATTCTCTTTGCATTCACACAGGTCTTTCATGCACGGATTATCATAATAACTATCTTTTCTTATGATTTCATTTGTGCTGCTTATCCTGCCTGTAGTATCGATCCAGCTGATATCTGCAATATAGGTTCCGGATCTGCGAAGTGTCTGAAAATTCTTTTCAATTTCCTTGCAGCTATAAAGGTAGCCCTTTTCACCATATTTTAAACGCTCATTACTATTTAAAACCACTTCAATAGCCTGGCATCGTATGGTATTGATCTGGGAAAGAACAGTCTGAATATTATTTTTTGTCTGTATAAATTCCTTCTCAATCTCGTTCTGCTGTTGGTCTTTCGTATATTTGTATATCTGGCAAAATTGAACGATATTAAGCAGAACTGTAGACAGCAAAATCAAAAATACATAGGATATGGTCAATTGTTTTCGTATCGTATTTTTTCTTCTGTTCATTGCTGTTCTTTCCCTCATATGTAATTTTATTTTTTATTCATTCCACAAGTTTTCACGTTTCAGATATGCAACTCCGATTTGTTCCCGTACAATCTCTTCTGAATCAGGAATATACATGGCTCCATTATACCACATGATCCATCCTGTGTCATTTTTCATTACATATGGTTTATATACTGCTTTTTCGTCAAATTTTCCTTTATCCGGTGCAATGATCGGATTCTGAGAATATCGCTCCCATCCTGTGATTCCGTCTTTTGATCTGGCTAATCCAATTGCTGCACGATCCACATGGATAAAACCGATATAAAACATATAGTACCAGCCATCCCATTTCAGCACATGGCAGGCTGCTGTTTTATTTCTCTCCCAATCAATGTTAACATCACTGGAAAAAATAGGATTTCCTTCGTATTTTTTCCAATTCATGCCGTCCTTACTCCATGCATATCCAATAGCATCCGGTTCATGGTTACCTCCTCCGGAATACCACATCTTATATATTTTTTCTGTTTCATCATATATAACATGAGGGCACATGATAGCTTTTAATTCCCAATCCTGGTCAGGTACAAGTACCGGAGCATCAAATCTTTCCCAGTTAATACCATCTACGCTCTGGGCATAACCAATGTAGGATTTACCTTCATTTGTATAAGGTGCCATCTGTCCGGAATACCACATTTTATATATTCCATTTACTTTTATCACAGATGGACGGTTTAATTCATCTTTATCCCACCATGAATCCTCTCTTGGTTTTAACACCTCGATGGGCTCTTTCCAATGCACACCATCCGGACTTTCTGAATAAGCAATGCATTCTTTTGGACGCCAGGAAAACCACATTTTATACATATTTTCATCTTTCATAACGGATAGATCAAAACATGTACCAAATTTTCCTCCTAAAACCGGGTTTGTTTCTTCTTTTTCCCATCCATCTTTTGTGCCCCAGGGATATTTACTCAGATTTTCCGGGGTATCCCAAAAAAAGCGATCTTCATATCTCTGCACAAAAAAGCCTTGTTCTTCTAATTCTTTACTATATTTAATCATTCCTTATCCTTTCACGCTTCCAGCTGTCATTCCTTTTATAACCTGCTTCTGAAATACCACAAAGAGCACGATTACCGGAAGGACCAAAATTATAATTGCTGCTGAGATCAATCCATAATCTGCCACATATTGGGCTTTCATGTTATAGCATACCTGATTCAATGTTATTAAAGACTGTTTTGATATGATCAACAGACTTAAAAATAAATCATTCCAGCTGTTAATTAAAACAAAAGTTGCAACAGTTGCCAAACCACTTTTTGATATCGGCAAAATTATTTTCCAGAAAATCTGCACGCGATTACATCCATCTATCTTTGCAGCTTCCTCCAGTTCTTTTGGAATCGACTCCATAAAGGGAGTTAAGATAAAAATGCTAAATGCAAGATTCGTTACAATAAAAGCCAATATAATTCCAATCCTTGTGTTCAATATTCCTATTTTACGAAATATAAGAATAAATGGGATTATAATCGCATTTATAGGTATCATAATTCCCAAAGAATAATAGTGATAAATCTTTCTTCCCTTTTCAATTCGTGCAATGACATAAGATGTCATTGCGCTTGCAATCGTAACTCCTGCCACACTGCAAATTGCATAAATAACAGTATTTAACATATGCAGCGGTACATCAGCAGCTTCCCATGCCGTAGAGTAATTATCCCACTTGGGTTTCAACGGAAATGAAAAAGGTCTAGAAAATATTTCATTATTCTCTTTTAAGGAAGACAGGAAAACCCAAAAAAGTGGATACAGCATTATAAACGCAACACTACACAGAACAATGTATTTAATCAATACAGATATTTTTACTTTACTGCGCATATTCCTTCTCCTTTAATCATTTCTGTTAATATAGGCAAATATTTTGTTCACCACTGCCGTAGCCAGAACAGCCATTATAAGCATACAAACCGCAATAGCAGTTCCACGTCCGATGTTGGAATCCACAAATGCTTCTTTGTACATATAAATAGCCAGAAATGTACTGGATGCACCAGGTCCACCTTGCGTCATCATGTATGGAATATCAAACGTTTTAATTGCTCCGGATAAATTTATAATAATGCAAACCTGAATCATACTCTTCACATTTGGTATTACAATCTTTGAAAAAATATCTACCGTATTTGCACCATCTATCCTTGCACTTTCTATTATCTCACTTGGAATAGACTGCATTCCCGCCAAGAGGATAACAAAATGATACCCCAGATATTGCCATATACCAGGTAATATTACAGAAAATAATACAATATCAGGATCAGATAACCAATTCTTTATATACTTCTCCATACCAACAGCTTTCAGGAACGTATTGATTGGTCCAAATGTAGGATTAAAGAACAATGAAAACATTAAGCCTATTACAGTTGCTGAAATAACTACCGGTACGAAATACGATGTCTGAAAGAATCTGAAACCCTTTTTCACACGATAAACCATGTAAGCCAGAATCAAAGCCAGCGGAAGCTGGATAAAAACTCCAGCTCCCATACTGATCAATGTATTGGCGATTATTTTTTTAAAGTATCGGTCACGTACAAAAATATCCAAAAAATTATCTAATCCGACAAATACACTGTCTCCAACACCATTCCATTTTAATAATGCAATAAAGAAAGAAGCTACAAGAGGAAGAATCAAAAAAACAGTGTAGAGACAAAATGACGGAAAATGAAATAATATAGCGAATATTTTATCATGGATTTTTCCTTTTCTCATAAGCAACTCCGTTCAATTCTTTGCTGACTCCAGTGATTCATCAATATGTTCAATCACCTCATCAGGAGTTGAAATACCAGCAAATAATTCATCAAATCCATCTGCAAAATCAGTCCAGCACTCTGTCTTCGGACAAACCTGTGGGAAGTTCGGACAAGATTCTTTTCCCTTTCCATAAGCAATAATATCTGCCAGAAGCGGAACAGTAACCTTCGCATCGTCAATTTCTACATCATTTCTGGCCGGAATGTCTCCTGCATTATACAATCCAATTTCCTGCATCTCAGTTGAATATAAATAGTCTACAATATCAATAATTGCCTGTTTTTTGGTATCATCTTCCCATGCTTTTTTAGAAATCATATATCCCATATCACCGCCTGCACGTGTGAAGTTTGAGGTATCTCTTGTACCGCCAGGCATAACAGGGGCATCAATAATAACTGAATTTTCTGCTGTCTCTTCTGTAATATTAGGAATCTGCCATGTCCATGCATAGATCATTGCAGCTTTTCCTTCATTATACAGTGCAAACTGCTGATTCCAATCTCCAATAGAAATGGTATCTGCCGGGAACAAGTTGTTTTCTCTCATTGTGTCGACAATTTCCAGGGTATTATGAATGTTAGGGGTGTCAATGGTATAATTTTGTGTAAGATTTTCAAAGTCTTTCTCACAGTCTGGCATCTGCCCTAAAATTTCAGCTACGAATTCATGTGCTGGATTTCCACCCTTTGATCCCATTGCAAATGGAGTAATTCCATTCTCATTGAACACTTTTCCAACTTCAAGCATATCATCTAAAGTTTTTGGATATTCCAAACCATATTCTTCAAACAGTGCTTTATTGCACAGCCATACTCCGTACTGAAGAGATGTTGTGATAGTGGTCAACGTCCCATTTGATGATGTTCTGCTAAATGATTCCTCCGGGAATAAATCTCTGCTAACCAATTCTGACGCATCCAGATATTCATCAAATGGAATAATAACATCTGCATCCAACAGCATAGTAGAGTTTCCGCCGCTTCCCCAATAAATAAAAATATCTGGTACTGTATCTCCTGCGATATCTGTTTTAATCTTAGCTTTCAGCTCATCTCCAACAATATTTTCGTGTTCCAGGGTAAATTCATCTGCATGATCGTCTGCAAAGCTTTCAATTGCATCATATGATGGTTTCTGTGCAGGATTTGAAGGTGTTAACCAAGTTATTAAACGAATTGTCGGCGCATCATCTGCCATAACAGGAATCGCTGTTCCGGTTACCATTGTTGCTGCTACAGTTACCATTGCCATAATTTTCTTTGTATACTTTTTCATAATTTATTTTTCCTTTCTATCAGAATGCTGTATAGCCTCCATCTACTACAAAATCAGAACCTGTTACGAAACTGCTTTCTTCACTGGCCAGGTATACGATAATCCCGGCAATTTCACTTGCAGCTCCAAAACGTTTTAATGGTGTCCACTGTTCAAAATTGGACTGTCCGACTTCTTCTGGTTTTAACGGTTCATCACTCCATGTACGAATGTAACCAGGACTGACTGTATTTACCCGAATACCATGTTTTGCCCATTCAATTGCCAGGCTCTTTCCCAGTAAGATAACGCCTGCTTTTGAAGAGTTATATGCACATTGGCATTGTGGAATATTTACTATATGTCCTGACATAGATGCAGTAAGGATAATACTTCCGCTTTTTTGTTTTATCATTGCTTTTCCTGCTGCACGTGAAGAGATAAATGCACCGGTCAGATTTACTTTTATAACTCTTTCAAATTCTTCCAAAGGCATATCTTCTGCCGGAATATCCTGAAATGTGCCGGCATTACAGTAAGCAATATCCAGTTTTCCCCATTTATCCACTATTGTATTAATAGTCTCTTCAATTTCATTCTCTTTCGTGATGTCAGCTGGCAGGACCAGTGCTTTTCTACCAAGCTTTCTAATATACTCAGCAGTCTCTTCCAGCCCCTTTTCATTAATATCTGAAATTGCCACATCAGCTCCTGCCTCAGCTAATGCCCACGCACTGGCTCTTCCAATTCCATGCGCAGCGCCTGTTACCCACGCTTTTTTTCCAATTACTCTTTCACTTAGCATTTTATCACTCCTCAAATTGTGTTTTAATATATTCAATTCCCTGTTCTGCAATCCGTAATCGATTTTCCATTGAAAGATCCTTATCCAGATCTCTCCACATTCTCATATTATGTCCCTGTTCCCCACCAAACTTATAGAAGGGTTCCAGTACAACGGCACCATCATAACCTGTTTTTTTCAGAGCCTTTCCTATTGCTTTCCAATTTATATGTGCACAGGTATTTGGGACTTTACGATTGGGTTCACTGACATGAAAATATCCAATGTGATCAGCAGCTTTCTCTATTGACTGTTCTATATCGTCTTCTTCAATATTCATATGGAAACAATCAAGCAGAAGCTTACAATTTGGACTGTCAATCTCCTTACAAAATTCCAAGCCTTCGTCAACTGTATTGATCAGATAATGTTCAAAACGATTAACAATTTCCAGATTTACAGTTACACCAAAATCTTCAGCCGTCTTCATTACAGCTTTCATACACGCTATACTTCTTTCCCTGTGCAGCGCTTTCAGCTCTGGCTCAATAATTTGTACACTATAGTCTGCGGGCCAGGAGCCATATACGATTCCGCCTACTGATTTTCCCCCAAGTAAGGAAATTCCCTCAATCCCACGTTTTAGGAATTCTACTGCACCATTTCTGCTTTCTTCTTGATCTGATGTAATGCAATACTCTTTTGGATAGCCAAATGTAAAAGTAGGTTCTATATCCAAATCTCTTATTACATCTTTCAACAAATCAATTTCTTTCTGATTCTTCTGAAACATCGCATCAGTTGGAAAAAATTCAAAAACTTCTGCTCCAACACTTTTGGCTTGCTGTAAACATTTTATCACTCCCTGGCTTTCGTAAAAGCTGCCCCAATGATTAAAATGTATTCCAAATTTCATCCATCATTCCTCCCTTCTAATATTTTGCACAAATATGTTTTTGTTATGTTTAGATTTTATTATATAATGCACAATCATTCAATTTCACATTCTTCACTTATATGTCATTTTCTACACTTCTGTTTGTTTCTCGTGCTATTTTATTTAAAATATATCTGAGCATCAAAAAGGGGCTGTCCATTTCCCGACAGCCCCTTAACACATTTTAGTGTCTCCACGCTCTTATAGTATTTTGTCAACACTGCAGTTAAAATCATTCAGCAATCTAAGTATTTTATAGCCTTTTCTGAATAGGAAGATTTTTACATTACCTGGAATTTGGAATTCGCCCCATTCATTGGTAAACTCTTAATATTTCTTAACCACACAGTAATATGTTACAACCTTGATCACGTAAAATGCGGCATAATAAGAACGGTTGATTGAATCCCTATACAAACCCTCTTTTAAACAATGGTCAGCTACTTTCAGACTATCATTAGCTTCTGTAATTCGATAATTACTTAAATCTTTTTGTCTCTTATCCAATTACAATTCCCTCTTTCTCTACATTATCATAAAACGGCAATGCTACCAGCCAGTATCTGTAATGTGCCTCATTTTCCAGAACTGGATTTATTACAATCCCCGACTCCAGTTCCAGATCAAACGCCAGATTATATCATTTTAATTTTATTCTATTTTCATAACCTCTACCTTTAGGCTGCTGAACAATTTGTAATGTCTGATAGTCCTTAATTTCTCACCTTCAATTATGGTTAATATGCCATCTTTCATCCACCTTTTGTTTCACTCTGTTCTCACTTTCTTGCTTGTCTATAGAAACTGGTACTGGACATCTTTCTGGCAGTCTCGATTCCTTCCCTCTGCCGCTTGCGGATCATCAGCCTTACCTTATGCTCCTTGAACCAGGCGATCTCATTCTTGATGTCTTCCCTGTTCCTGCTGAGACGATCCAGGCTCACTATGTATAAAACATCCCCTGGACGCAGACCAAATATTCATTATCGCTCTACGAATTTTAGTCAAAAAAATATCTGCTGTCAAAATCCAATTTGGGTAAATAAGAGGTGATCCAGAAGGGTGTAAATATATCCAGACATCAAAAAAGCCCTTGAAAATCAAGGGTTTCAGGTCATGCCGCAGACCGGAATCGAACCGGACAGCACAGCCCAGAAACGTTGAAAGAAAGGGGATTTCAGGTACTTCATCAGCGGCTGTGTTCAAGTGTGTTCAAAGAATTTCTGTTATTTTATCTATATTCTTCAACCTCTTAAGTTTTTCAGGAAATACTGCTCTATTATTCCTTATTTATTTGTACTTTATGCAATACAATCTTGATATGATAGTATCTTTATATTAAATTATAATTACTGCTCCATCGGAGAGGTACTCTGGAAAAAATATTTTTAAATTACCTGTATCCATCTAACTTTAAATATAATTTCTTCAATATTTGCAAATGCTGTCTACCTCCTACAACGGTATCGTGGTACAATTATTTTACCAATATTTACCATCGGAGGATATTGTCTATGAATGAGAATATTAAGACAAGTGTTCACAAGTACTACAATACCAAAGTTCCCATTTTATCTCATTGGTCGACCACCAGAAATAAAGCGGCTACATTGTCACCAGAAGAATATGAATTTCTATACGAGATTGTCACTACTAATCCGGTGTATTCAAAAAAAGCAAAATTATTGCAGGACACCTTACATCATTACCAAGACAGAAAATCTGTTAATTCGCCTCTGCCCTTAATCTTTAAGCAGGCTGTTTACTTATTAGCTTACGACTTATGCAGGGGTGACTATTATGATGTTGCTCAGAAAAAAGCTCTTGAGGATGTAGGACTTGCTCACAACTCATTCAGTAAATGGTGGATGCACCCAAAAGAAGATTATTTATTAGCGCAACACTATAAAAATGAAATGCCTCTTTCGATGCCCATCTATTATCAGGGTAAGAAAAATTATGCGTTAGTCCATCTGGCTGATGAGCTCAGTAAACAAATTCATTATAAGACATTCGTAGATGTCTTTTGTGGTTCTGGTACCGTCACGTTAGGAATTCAAAAATATCAGAAACGAAATTATTACATGAATGACATTGCTGTTTCCCAGACAAACCTTATTAATGTTCTACGTGATAATAGTGAAGAATTTCTTCAGGCTCTCTCGGAATTAGTGGAGAAAATCAGGGAGTTTTCAGATGAAACCAGCCCAGACTTAACTGCTTCGTTTATGACTCTATTCCCTGAAATTTCAAACTGGAAAATTATTGCTTTCAAAATAATAAACCAAACACTTTCGATCCGAAAACATAATGAACGTATAGAGAAAGATGAAGATGAAGATAAAAAGAAAAAACCAGTGCCTAGAAATATTAAAGACATTTATCGAACTCTTCCCGATATATCTATCACTGATATATCTGTTGCAAATATAGAACAGTATATAAGTATCGAACGTATTAAAAAATATATGGAAGACTCCTCTACAAATATACAGCTTGCATTCTCTGAAGGGTTGAATGTTTTCTTTAAAAAAATTTTTAATGTCATTTCAGACAGTCCAATAGCATATGCAGTAGCTACTGTATATAATAGTACTTTTTCATCCCGTAGAAAGCCCCAAGAAGATTATCTTGAAACATTCTTCTCAACCCTGTCCTACTGGAAAAAAGTAATCAAGGAGTTCCAAAGTTTTAAGATCTCTACCCTTAATAAATACGATTATCTGGCTGTAGAGGATTTCAATAGTGAAGATACTCTCCTGTATATGGATTCTCCGTATGCTGCTACTGCCGGTTATAAAAATGCCAGTTACAAGATTGAAAATTTCCAGAAACTATGTGATACCTTAAAAAAGTTTCGCGGAAAATGGATTTTTAGTTGTAGAGCAGGTATCAATTATAAGAGTTGTGAGGAAGACACAGATGACAGTATAGACACAGAAGACACAGTATATACGATTGCAGATAAAGTCCCTTATATACGAAAAGTTCTGGACATGTATAAAGAATTAGCTCCTAATGTTGCATTTATCAGACCATCAAGCGTTACATATGAAGTCTATTTCGCACAGATGGCAGTCCCCAAAGAAGTAATGTTTTTTAATTTTCAAGCTACAGAACCTGACTTTAGCGCATTTTATAAATTTATGCACAAGGATGGAGAAAAACGTTCAATTGGTGCTGCGAAAAAATCTGTTTATCAAATTATCAGTTATGAGGAATTTTATCCATTAGCTCAAGAAGGTTTAGACCGTATGGATGGTACACGTGCTTGATTTCAGCACACCGCACAAGATTACAGTGCGGTGTGTTTTTGTTTGTACAACAAGTACACAATTGATATGAGTGGGGTATCAGATGTACACAAATTCATATAGTTATCTTTGTAAGACTTACATGTTGAACCACTTCCTCCTAAGAGGTATAGTACACACACCAAAAGAGGAGGACACAGTCATGAATGAACTTATGAAACAGTATACTTTCGGAGTAGAAATTGAATTTACGGGTATGTGCCGTAAAAGGGCGGCTACTGTAGCATCGAAATATTTCCAGAATGAGGCAGAGCATATCGGTGGTACTTATGATGCTTACTCAGTAGCAGATCAGCAGGGAAGGACATGGAAGTTTATGTATGATTCCAGTATTCATGCACAGCGTAAGAATGGGAACTGGGTATCAGACAGAACTTATAAAGTAGAGATGGTTACGCCGATCCTGCACTATCCTGATATTGAACTGTTACAAGAACTAGTCAGACAGTTAAGAAAAGCAGGCGGTCTGGTAAATGACAGTACAGGGTTACATATCCATGTTGGCGGAGAAAGCTTCACACCACAGCATCTGCGTAGCCTGATTAATATCTTCACTGCTAAAGAAGATCTTCTGGTACAGGCTCTTAAGATTGAGCCAGCACGCCAGAACTACTGCCAGAAAGTAAACAGGCAGATGGTGGAAGTCATGAATAAGAGAAAGCCCAGTACATTGGAAGAATTCGCCCGTATCTGGTACAAGGAACAGAATGCAGAAGGTACAAGAAATCAGCATTACAGTTCATCCAGATACCATATGCTGAATCTGCACAGCCAGTTCTATCGTGGCACCATCGAATACCGTTTATTCAATTCCACATTACATGCAGGAAAGGTTAAGGCTTACATCCAGATGGTACTTGCTATTACTGCTCAGGCTCAGACAGTAAAATATGCCAGCCCGATTAAGAGAAGTACCGATAATCCTAAATATGCATTCCGATGTTGGATGCTCCGCATGGACTTGATCGGTGATGAGTTCAAGACCTGCAGAAAGCATATGCTTGCATTACTTGATGGTGACAGTGCATGGCGAAACGGAGCCCCAAAATAAAGTACAGGCAGTGGGGAGAAAACTCTCCCCACTATACGAAAGGAGATACTTATGAATTATTATATAGCTTATGGAAGTAATTTGTATTCAGAACAATTTTACCATCGATGCCCTGATGCAGAACTTGTATCCAGTGGGGTATTGAGAGATTATATTCTGGCATTCTGCGGCAGTAATGGGAATGCGTTCCTTACAGTAAAGAAACAGTCAGGATGTGCTGTCCCTGTTGCAGTATACCGTATTAGTCCAAGAGATGAGCGTTCTCTGGACAGATATGAAGGATATCCTAACTTCTATATTAAAACACAGGCAGTAGTGGAAATAGATACAGGTAAAAAGCTAAAAGGAATGATGTATGTTATGAAAGAACAGCCGTATGCTTATCCATCTGAGTCGTATTTTCATACCTGTTCAATGGGGTATCAGGAATTAGGGTTTCCAGTAGATGTTCTGGAAGAAGCAATATCCTATCTGGAAACCAGTTCTGCAGTTGGGCATAACCTGCAGTTTTACCGTAAACGAGTGGGGTATTCACAGTCTAAGTTAGAGAGGTTATGTGGCTTCAGCAAGGGTAAGATCTGTAAACTGGAAACAGGCGAGCGTGACCTCAGAAGGGTATCTGCCGATGTTTACATCACCTTGAAGCGTAACCTGCGGTTTGATGACTCTTATATTTTTCTGGAAAATCCCAGAAATTAACTGCCCTGTTCCAGTAGTGTCCTAACCCTGCTACCGCCCTCATTCAGCAGGTACAGATTCCATTTTCCATAAATAAAAGCATTCATCTGCAAGCACAGCAGTAACTGCCCTACCGTCTGCATATATATAGGAAAGAACACTTTCCCGTTCTCCTGCTTTTGGTAAAAAATGAGAGATATCTTCGCAGAAGGGAAGTTGTGCAGTGCTGTCTGGCAGATGGATGCTTTTTTCTCATTTCAGGAATAAGGCACAGGTTTCAACCTGCCTACTGTCCTGCAGGAAGAGGCATAGCTGCTATCTGCAAAATGTATGATTTGTCTGTTTTAAGATATTGTTTTTCTTTGTCAGTATAAAGATTTCCGTATATATGAGTGGGGTACTGATATTATTATTTTGCTGTTCGATATGCTTTTCTTCTATCCTTAGCCATTCTTATGGATTACACTTAGAAAGCAACCCTGTTTAGATTTCATATAAGATTACAGGATGAATAGATAACAGTTATTGCTACATACATAGTTCTTACAACAGTTATTATAAAGACAGTAAATACAACAACAGTCCTATATAAGACATTAGTAATGAATCCTAATACAGAATAGGATTCTTACATGAACAGTCAGTTGCAGAATAATGGATATCAGTAGATAAGAGAACAGCAAAATTAACAGCAAGATTAAAAGTTTACAGATAGAGAGTCAGTAATAAAGGTCAGGGTCAGTCAGGGAGCAAGATTAATATTAGTGAGTTTTATTTTCGAGTGGTGATTTCAGCCATACATAGTATTAAGAAATAGCTGTATTGTTAAGGCAGTGCAGAGATATTGGTCAGGATATATTTCCAGATAAGTTGTACTGGTTCTGCCTATACTCAAAGTATGTAGGGTAGATAAGATTTCCATAGAGAGAGGAAAGCAGTTATGGTTACAGAGAGAGACAGAAAGCAAAGGGTAAGGGATCAGTCTCAGTAAGGGTAGATGATTCTGCATTTCGAGTATATCCAGTTATGTAGATACTCTCCCGATATGAGAGAACAGATACAGTCAGTAGGTACAGCAAAGGCAGAGAACAGATCAGTTAAGAAAGAAATCCCCAGCAATGCCATACAGAAATCCAGTAGGTATATTCTCCCAAGTATAAAGGTTCCACTGGTAACAGGTGTGATATAGGGTAGCTGATAAGCACAGATTCCCAGAGAGTACAGGCAAAGTCTGAGAAGTACGAATGGGGTATTCAATAGCCAGTCTGATAATAGAGGGTACTGACCATATAGGTCTGATATCTAATCTCCTGCTTCTACTTACAGGATAGAGAGCAGGTAAGAAACACAGGTATGATTCCAAGTAGATACAGGCAGAGCCATATATGAGTAGGGTATTTCAAGGATATGCAGAGAACAGGGGTACTGACCAGATAGGTCTGATATCTAATCTTCTGTTTCTACTTACAGGATAGAGAGCAGATCAGAAACACAGAAAACAGTTCGAGTATATCCAGTTATGGTCATGGATGAGTAGGGTATTTTAAGATTATGCAGGGAACAGGGATACTGACCAGATAGGTCTGATATCTAATCTTCTGCTTCTACTTGCAGGATAGATAGCAGGTAAGAAACACAGGTATGATTCCAGATAGATACAGGCAGAGCCGTATATGAGTAGGGTATTCCAATAGCATCCAAGTATCAGGGGTACTGACCAGATAGGTCTTAATATCCTGATTCTGCCTATACTTACAAGAGATGTAGTAGATAAGAAACACAGAAATCATTTCGAGTATATCCAGTTATGGTCATGGATGAGTAGGGTATTCTAAGGCTATGCAAAGAATAGGGGTAGTTGACCAGATAGGTCTACTCTCCCATTTCCATCATGTACTTACAGAATAAAGAGTATCCAAGAAACACAGTTATGAATGATAAGACAGGCATTCAGGATTAAGTAGTAAGAATAAACACAGTCTATATAGGGAGCATACAGTTCCAGAACAGAGAGAAGAATGCCGTATTTCTGCGGTATCCAGATATGAGTAGACACAGTTATTAAATATTAACCAGTATACTGAGTAGGGTATTGATAGACAATACATTGCAGTGTTACATATCAAGAATACGATAGTTTCTGGTAACAGCTCGCAGTAGTCCGGCATTATTCCCTGTTATAAGTACAGATTTCAACATTCAACAATACATAACAAGGTGCAAGGAAACACAGTGATATTTTTATCGGGTATCAGTAGATACAGACATCCTTTACTTGATAAGTGGGGTATTATTCTACAGTATTACATCCAACACAGTTATGTGTTACATTGTCAGAATACTTCTTCAGATATTAGTTGTAGTTTAGTAGTAACTATGGTATGCTACAAGAAACGATATGGTAATTTCTATAGAGTGTATTTTCCCATTCTCAGGCAGGTGAATGGGGTACTGTATAGTAACTACAACAGATCAACATATAATAAAGAAGGAGGTCAAAATATGTTGAAAAAAACCTTAAAGAAACTCATCGCAACAGCCCTTGCAGTTGCAACATTAGTAACAAGCGCAATGCCAGTCAGTGCATCAACCCTGACACCGAAGAAGTCACACAGCAAGGCAGAAATCACCGAGTACGTTGACTACTTCAATGAAATCACAGACCGATATGCTTTCCGCCCAGACGGGTACGTACCGCTTTATGCAGATGGTACTCATGATGGTTCACAAATGTATGCATCATGGCAGATGACAATCTTACTTCAGAACACCCCAGGCATTACATCCGAACAGAAGGCAGACATGAAGAAAGCAGCAGATACATGGAAAAGGTCTTACTTATCCGAGCGAATGATTCTTGTCTACTGGATTAAGTGGACAAAGATGTACTATTACATTCATGATAAGGTTTGTCTTTCCCAGTCTACAAGTTGGGCACCTAGGTGCAAAGCCTACGCTAAGAAAATGTACAATGAAGCTAATACTTACATTTCAGGTAAGTCCAAGTACAATCCGAAGTTAGCGAATGAGTTGAAGAAGTTCAACAAACAGCGTCTTAACATTTACAACAAAGCCATTGACACATGGTTTTACAAGATGAGTAAGAAGCAGCGAGCTAAATGGGGTGGTACTATTAGCAGTGGTGGTGAAGACGGTCATTCTTTAGTATTGATGTCAAGTTACGTTAGTCATTGTATCAGTAAGAACGATTTAGTAATTGACCCGTATTATACTTGTGGTGGCAACGCTGGCTCAACTAAACTTGATGATTATGGAGATAAGAATTTTTACAGCTCAAAGACACTCAAACTTCATGGCTATGACTTAAGTCCAAACGCACCGAACCGTATTTGGAACAATCACATTGAGTGGGAAAGGTGGTAACCCACACCTTTACAGAGGACAGGCGCAAGCCTGTCCTTTCTTTTTGCGTTCACAATCCATGCAAGTCCTCTTAGTCACCACATAACCCCAGCCCACTCTCCTTAAGACATTCAAAATGTACAGGTAGAAGTAAACACCCTACCTATGATTCAATTCATCCAAGGGTACTTCGCATTAAAATAGTAGTAAAGTTAAAAAAGGAAAGGAGTTGTCAAGAAATGAAGGCAAGGTCATTAAGGGCACTATTACTGGCTTCCAGTTTAATATTAAGTGTGGGTACGACAGCCATGCCAATTATGGCGGTGGACATAGCACCAGACACATCGGATTCTGGAATCAGTATAGATGCAGATGATGGGGGTAATGATCTATTCATTGCAGGTAGCAATACTATTAAACCTGTTGGTTGAATGGGGTATTGATGATAGATATAATATATAATTCAAGTCATATTTCAGGGTAGAGATGCCCTGTATTTTTTTGCTGTAGATACAGTTTCATATCTTAGTCTACAACATGAGTGGGGTACTGTATCAGGTATCTACAGTTCAGTTCTTTCCCTTTATCAAGGGTACTTTCTCATCTATCCAGTAGTTGCCCTGCAACTGCCCTACCATATATTGTTTTTTGGTAGATATCTTTCAGCATTCCAGTATTTCTGCCAGTATCCTATCTCTCTCCTGCTTTTATTTTCCATGATGATGAGATTCTGTTTCGGGTACATCAGTCGATACTAAATTAAATAACAAGTAGCTTAGAAAAGGTTTTTGAATTTCAGGAAAAGCTTGGTTTCTCTAGGTGTTATCCAGAAAAGGGTATGTGAGTTCTGAAAAGATGACGAATAGAGACACAGGATTCTTGGACATTCCATTGACGATTAAAGATGACGAAGACACAGTTTGGAAAGGAGAAAATGATGGTACTTACTCTGGTTAAGCAGTTGGAAATTGCATGGACTGCACTGTCTGGCAGTGATGACCCAGATGATGAGATCCGTATAGCGGCACTGGATGAGTTGATAGCATTACTCTTTTCGGAAGTGTGGGATGGAAAAAAGGGAGTCTCCTTTGCTGAGACGTATTTCGACATCCCAGATAAGGAAATAAGTCATAAGCTGGGTATTTCTCTTTCCACCGTCAGAAGCAACCGTCAGTTGGCATCCAGAAAGCTCTCTAAGCTGGTTGGTAGCGATATTGTAGAAGTAATATGTAATGCCCCTGCCAGGCAGGTAAGGGACAGACTTGTATTTCTGCAAATGTTAAGATCACCACCCTCATGGGTAGTGATTCCCAACTCTGTATGGGAGATGAATGGGGTATTGCAGGATGAAAATGCATCTCTCAGAAAATCTTTTCCATTAAAAGATTGTAAAGCTGAGATTGCCTTTTTACGGCAGTACACGCTCTCCCATATTGAGAAATCACTGGAAGGTTTAAGTAAAGAAAAATTATCGTTCCTACTGCATCTCATGGGTTCAGAAGATGTAACAAGGGACAGGGTACTTTTATTTTACTTATTGCATCAAAGGAAAGGAGGTGAAAATTATGGCAAACAAGAAAAAGACATATCTGTTGTACAGCCTGAAACCTGATCTTCAGTATTCAGAAGGACGGTCATATGATGTAAAGATTTGTGTAGATGAAATAGCAACCCTGCCACCTATGCTACGCACAGGGGATAAGGTTATTGCTTATGACATCTTTACAGATTTTCCATCCATTGACTTCATGCTGTCATTCTTTGATTTCGCTATGAAGAATGGGATAGCTTTCGAGTCTGTTACTCAGAGTTATCTGAACTTTTCAGCATCACGTCCGTTGCCGTACAAGATAACAAACTATCTGATGGAGATGAAAAAGTTCAGAAATCAGATTTGGAGTTTTCGTTCTCTGTTTGGGGTACACGACAACAATCCAGATCAGTGCAAGAGTTTTTTCCGTCATTGTGACTGGATAGTAGGAAGAGCAATTTCCATTACCCTGTCAACAGATGGCATTCTCAAGAGATAATTTTTCATATAGTAGAGACCTCCTTTTTGGTTTATAAAGAAATCTGAATAGCAGTTCTGTCTGGTAGTATTGCCGACAGAGCTGCTATTTGCCTATACAGGATGTTTTTATATGTTTAGTGCTAAGTTGTGCGAATGGGGTATTGGATTGCTTACATTGGCAAATACGGGGTACACGTTCGAGGTCGCTTTTTCCGCAATATGCGACCAATGGGGTATTCATGGGCATTCCCAGTGTTCCCAATATAAACTGCGACCTTTAGAGGGTACGAAATGCGACAGGAGGGATTTTATATGTCAAAGAAAACCAGAGCGTTAAATAAAGAAGAGTACAGATTAATTATCGACTGTATCAAAAAAGGTTTTGATATGCCTGGGGGTACTGCAGTCAAAGCAAATCCCAGAATCGCTATGGCACTACAATGCGAAGCGTTACTGGGACTTCGTATCAGTGATATTCTCCGCTTGAGGTTAGATCAGTTTATAGCAGACGGCAGTAATTATTTCGTAGAGGTTAAGGAACAGAAAACAGGTAAGACTAAGAAGTGTTTTGTTCCCTTGGAGTTGTACTGTACCATCCGTCAATATGCAGATGAGTGGGGTATCGGACTGCATCAACCGTTGTTTGATATTACCCCCAGAAGCGTACAGCGGCATCTGGGTAAGGTGTGTTCTTATTTAGGTCTTACCCAAGTTTCTACCCACAGTTTCCGAAAATACTACGCTACTGATATTTACAAGAGGTCAGGAAGTAATATTGATCTTGTGAGGCAACTGTTAAACCATTCAGATTGTAAAACAACACAGCGATATATTCGGGTAGATCCGCAGGAACTGTCCAAGGCTGTTGCTGAACACTGTAGAGATGCTTTAAAAAATGATAGCTAGTTTTCCTGCACCGTAGTTATATCAAAAACATTATCCCTTATATCAAAAAGAATAGCATTCCTCTACAGTGCTATTCTTTTTTTGCTTAGTATAGTTTTTTTCTGATCCTACTGCCTGTTTGTAATCGTAGTTTGTTTAAAACATTCTACTTAATACCTTAGATGCTCTATCTCTTATGTCTTTCAAAAGAGACAAAATAATTATGAAATGCGAGGTAGAGCATTATGAGAAATATTTTGTCACAGTCGTTAATTAATGAATTAGATGAGTTAGATCAGTTGACTTCATCTGTACTTCATGGTAACTTGCACTACGATGAAGTACTTGAACAGTTAAACATGACAAAACGAGAAAAAATTTTAAAGCAACATCCATATGCAATTTATTCAACTGATAACGGTACAGCATGGCGTACTTATTTACCTGCTACTGAGGAACATGGTTATCGCAAGCCAGTCAGAAGAAAGAACAAAGAAGATGTAGAAAGTGCTGTAGTGAAGTTCTACACAGAACTTTGGAAGTCCCAGCGTGATGAAGTATTAACCTTTGAAAAAGGGTATGAGACATGGCTCAGGTATAAAAATGATAGCACCAGTACTAAAGCAAAAACCATTCAGGAATACATTAACGACTGGAAAAGATTCTTTGCTGATTCTAAGTTATCAAAAATGCCAATCAGATCCATTACGCCTGTCGACATTGATGACTTCTATCTAGCAGTCACAAAAGATTTACAGTATACCAAAAAGGCTGTATCTAATGCACGAGGTATATTAAATGGTATCATGAACTATTACGTTAAAAGGGGTATTATTCCTCAGAATCCTGCCAGAGATATTTCTCTCAGAGATTACAAATTTAAGCCTAGGAATAACCAGAATACGAATGTATATCCCGAAGAGGATGTCCAAAAACTATTAAAGTACTTAAAGTATTCTGTAGAGGATGATGCTTATACCCTTGCCATTCAATTATCTTTTTATTTGTACATACGAATTGGGGAAACAAAGGCTCTTAAATGGTCAGATGTAGATTGGAAGGAACAGACAATATCCTTGAATAGACAGATTACTGCTCACCGCCCTCTCAACAGTGATTTAAGCCTTGGAAGTCATACGGAAGTAGAATATGAGCAGATGAAAGGAAATTGTTCTTCTGGGTACAGAACAGAACCATTACTTCCAGAAGCTATCAGAATCTTAAAGAAAGCACAGGAGATTAATCCTGACGGTACATATATCTTTGAGGGAAAGAATGGACGCTGTCTTACCACTGATACATTTAACAGACGTTTGAGAAAGTATTGTGACGAGATAGGCATACAATATTATTCAAGCCACAAGATACGTGCATATAATGCTTCTATAAGCTATGATGGAACAAATTTAGCAGAAATACAACGCCTGATGGGACATAGTTCTTCAGCTACAACTTTTGGATACATCCGTAATGTTCATCATGATAAAATAAAAATTAGCCCTAGACTAGGATTACAGGGGGATGAAAAATTAAAATAGCTATTTTAGTAGCTCAGATTGTAAAAATTGTGTTCAAGTGTGTTCAAAACCTATAAGCAAAAAAATAAGAGAAACGTTGATTTTACAGCGTTTCTCTCACTTATAATCATGCCGCAGACCGGAATCGAACCGGTACGGGTATCACTACCCACGGGATTTTAAGTCCCGGGCGTCTGCCAGTTCCGCCACTGCGGCATGTTATATAAAAAAAGATATGGGGCCTATAGGGCTCGAACCTATGACCCTCTGCTTGTAAGGCAGATGCTCTCCCAGCTGAGCTAAGATTCCATATTGTGCTTGTTACAGGTGGCTTATTTGTTGTCCGCTCCGTAACTTGCTTTGCTATTATATAATGGATTTTGTCAGATGTCAACACCTTTTTTTTAACTTTTTTAATTTTTTTTATTTTTTTAATTATTCGTACATTTTAAAGCATTTCTGACACAAAAAACTCAAAAAGCACAAGACAAATGCAAGTCTCTTATTTCCATCAATTCCATCTATAAGATTTTTATAATCATCCAGATACAGACAACGTGGTGCAACCTGACAATATCTCTGTTCTCCCTTGTCATCTTTAAGGCTCAGGATAACTAACAGTTCTTTCTTTATTTTTCCGTATCTACTGCGCTTCCTATTGTGGCAATGCATATTTCTTCAGTATTATACTGGCATTGATAATTCCACCAGTTATCCGTTTCGTCATCGTACCAGTCATATCTGTAACTCTCATCAAAGCAGTCCTTCGCACACAATGCACCAGCGCTGCGAGCTGCCTTTTCATCAAACTTTCTAAGCTGAATACGCCTTGAATATTCTTTTCCTTCATAAGTCACTTTTCCTGAATCTATATTGCTGCCAAAATAAATCGGCACCCGACTGTCCGTAAATCATCATTCCCTCCGGCTCAAGGAATGCTTTATCAAATTTCAGATACTCTGATATGGTCAGTCTGCCACCCAAAGCGGCAACCAGTTCCTTACACTCCAGACTCTTCACTGCTGCATCTATAATTACCTGCTCATAACCGAATAACCGCTTCGCAGTTTATTCAGAAAAAGATTCCTTCTCCAGTTTTACCTGAAAAAGGAATCTCCTGTTATTTATCATTATTATCTGTTATTATTCAGCATCTTCTGCTGCTTCAGTTGTTTCTGCATTCTCTTCTGCAGCATCCTCTTTTGCTTCATCCTTGCTATCTGTATCCTTGCTGTCTGTTTCTTCTGCAGCAGCGTCTTCAGTGTCTGCGCTGTCATCAAAAGGAATTACAGCACCGTCATATTTTTCATTGATGAAGTCTTTGATCTCATCAGATTTCAGTACGTCAACCAGGGCTTTGATCTTATCGCTGTTTTCGTTGCCTTCTTTGACTGCGATCACATTTACATAGGTTTTCGCTGCTTCAGAGTCGGATTTCTCATATGCAAGTGCATCTTTTCCTACTGAGAATCCTGCTTCCAGAGCATAGTTTCCGTTTAATACCACATAAGCAGTCTCGCCTGTAACACGTGCTACCTGTGCTGCTTCCAGCTCTACGATCTCTACATTGTGAGGATTCTCTGCAATATCCTTAACAGTTGCATTTAATCCTGCACCATCTTTCAAAGTGATGATTCCGTTATCCTGGAGAAGAAGAAGTGCTCTTGCTTCGTTTGTGGTATCATTTGGTACTGCAATGGAATCTCCGTCTTCCAGATCATCCAGGCTGTCTTTTGTTCCAGGATAGATTCCGAATGGCTCATAGTGAATACCGCCTGCATTTACAAGGTGTGTGCCCTTCTCCTCATTAAACTGATCCAGATATGGGATATGCTGGAAGTAGTTTGCATCAAACTCTCCACTCTCAACTACCTCGTTTGGTCTTACATAATCATCAAATACAGTAACCTCAAGGTCATATCCTTCTTTCTCAAGAAGTGGTTTTGCCTCCTCAAGGATCTCTGCGTGAGGTGTTGCAGATGCTGCAACTGTGATGGTTTTGTCATCATCCTTTGCATAAACGCCTGTGCTTAATGTTCCTGCTACCAGTACTCCTGTTAAAACTGCTGCCACTAATTTTTTCATAATAATTGTCCTCCTGAATTTTATACTTTAACTTTTTTCATAACCATTTTATAATCAACAATTTCTTAAAACGATTAGATTTATGTTATTTTCATCCATTTAAAAATATTTCATTTCCTTATTAATTATGGATTTCTTATAACTATTTTCTTCTGTCAATCTTATTTGCGATCATCATTCCCACTGACTGGAAAATCTGTACCAGTACCACCAGCAGGATAACTGTAACGATCATGATATCTGACTGATATCTGTAATATCCATAGCGGATGGCGATATCACCAAGTCCGCCTCCACCTACTGCACCGGACATGGCTGAATAGCCAAGGATCGTTCCAATCGCAATAGTCGCTCCTGTGATCAGTGAAGTTCTGGCTTCTACCAGAAGAACCTTCACAATGATCCTTATATTGCTGGCACCCATAGCTCTGGCTGCCTCGATCACACCTGCATCCACCTCTTTAATAGACGATTCCACCATTCGTGCGATAAAAGGAATGGCAGCCACTACCAGTGGCACTACCGTTGCTGTTGATCCATAGCTCTTTCCCACCACTGCTCTGGTAAAAGGAATCAGCAGGATCAGTAAGATCAGAAACGGAATACTTCTCACAATGTTTGCAATGGCATCCAGTATCTTATACAACACTGCATTTGGCTTCAGTCCCTCTTTATCAGACACTGCTAGCAGCACTCCCATAGGAAGTCCGAACAGGTATCCCAGAACTGTGGAAAGAACTGTCATGTAAAGTGTTTCTCCCACACCCTGGACAATCATCATTATTGTCTCATGATCCCACATATTCTGTCACCTCCCCGATTGCTAAACCTTTCTCTTTCAGATACTGCTTCATCATCTCTGTCCTGGTACTGCCTTCCATAAACTCCAGTATCATCTCTCCCTTGGCTACACCACCTACATTCTTGGTATCTGCCTTCAGGATATTTACCGGTTCTCCAAAGGTTAGGATCAGATTTGCAATCACAGGCTCAAAAGCTGAATTCTCAGAGAATACGATTCGTATCTTCTCACCGCTTTTGATCTCTGCCTGTCCTTTTTCCCTGCCTGCATCCAGTCTGCTGTCTGCGTCGATATCAGAGCCTGTATCCTTTCGGATCAGTTCTTTGGCAACCTCCGACTGAGGATTTGCAAAAATATCTGCAACCAGTCCTTTCTCAACCACTTCACCCTCATACATGATCGCCACATGTGTACAAATTTCACGCACAACCGACATCTGATGAGTAATGATCACTATGGTGATTCCAAACTGCTTATTAATCTTTTTCAGCAATTCCAGAATGGAAGAAGTAGTCTGCGGATCCAGTGCACTGGTAGCCTCGTCACAAAGTAAAATCTTCGGATCCGATGCAAGTGCTCTTGCAATGGCAACCCTCTGCTTCTGACCACCGGAGAGCTGTGCAGGATAAGCATTCTGCCTGTCCCCCAGACCAACGATCTCCAAAAGCTCTGCTGCCCTCTTTCTGGCCTCTGCCTTCTTCTTCCCTTTTATATAAAGGGGAAAACAGACATTATCAATCACTGACTTCTGCATCAGCAGATTGAAATGCTGAAAGATCATACCAATCTCTTCCCTCTGTTTCCTCAATTCCTTCTCTGTCAAATCTCCAAGAGCCTTCCCATCTATCAGAACCTGTCCCTCTGTAGGAACCTCCAGAAAATTCATACATCGTACCAATGTACTCTTACCTGCCCCCGACATACCGATAATTCCATATATATCACCGGAATCGATATTCAGGTTCACATCCTTCAAAGCCTCGACCACGCCATCTTTCGTGTCAAAAGACTTCCGGACCTTCTCAATCACAATCCCAGACATATCATTCTCCCTTTCTCTTATTCCCCGCTCCGTTGAGCATGAACATACTATACCACTACACTTCTGATTATGCCAATTCATAATACCTAGTGCTAGTTATAGTTTAAAGCTATTATTTTCATCACTTTACTATATTAAATTCTATATCTCTTGGATTTATTCAGAAAGAAAAACAGCAGGAGAAAGGTCATATTCCTTTCATCCTACTGCTTTGAAAACGTAATATTCATTAAAGACCATATTCCTTATATAGTTGCTCACGTCTTTTAGAATCTGTTGATACAATCGGGATTTCTTCCGTTCTCTGATCCTGAATCAGTCGAGTAATCAGGCTTCCCAGTCGAGCTTCTCCCTGAATCTGCCCGATTGCCTCTCCTCTTGCCTGTCCGATTGCTTCACCTCTCGCCTGTCCGATTGCCTCTCCTTCTGCACGTCCAATTGCCTTTCCCTCTGCTTTAAGTCTTTCAGATTCCAATTCCAGAACTTTTCCACCCATAATATCACCTATTCCTTTCCGAACATTGTCATCTTCGCGAAAAATATAGTCCGCAATTTTTATAATTAGTTTTGTCAAATCTGTATACAATTCTGTAAAATAAAACTATCCCGCTAAGTACAAAGATTTTACACTTTGCAGCTTGTTCGGGATAGTTTTATTTTAAGAGTATGTTCGCGTAATTTTCACAAAGGAAAACGTACTACAGACTTAACTGTTATTCTGTATAAAGCCTCACATTATAAAACTTATTATTTTTTTTGGATTTAATCTGCATAAATATACCGTAAGTACCCTGTGGAAGCTTTTTTCCGCTCTTTATATTTTTGACTGTAGAATACTTATCCCCGGTTTTTACATAGCATATCATGGATACCAATGTATAATCCGGTTTTAACTTATATACCAGTCTCCTATTCAATGAATCCTCTGACACTGTAACAGTACCTGATTTATTTAACTTTGAGCAGTAATTTTTTGAACCGATTTTAAATATCTTCAACGGATTTTCCCATTTATATACTGTATAACTGCATGTTCTTGTATAGGATTTCGATCCCACCGTAACCTTAACTTTAATTTTAGTGTTTCCCGGTGCTATTGGCGTTGTCTCATATCCTGCGGAATATTTTCCGTTTCTTTCAAAGGTATAACCCTTTACAGTTACAACCTTTGTATTATAACTCTTTACACTGATTTTCACCTTTGATGTATATTCAGGTGTGAAATAATCGCACCCCATTCCATCTGGTGCTGAATATAATACAGCACTGGCCTTCGTTGACATTTGTGCCAGAGGATTCTTCTGTGCTGCCCAGACATTTACGGACATGGCAAGCATTGCTACTACTGTCGCAAGGAGCATAAATAATACATTTTTCTTTCTCTGCATAATTTTTTTCCTTTCTAAGAATAAGACCAGTTATCATGAATAATTCAGACTTGTATTTTTTATTGTATGCGCTCCCATCCATTTCCACTGTATATATATGATTCCAGGACTTCTTTTGGGGAGGATAAATAAACTCCTCCACATCTGGGAGTTGCATCAAGATAATAGGTCCTTCCGTTCATTATAACCTCGACATTATAATGGTCAGAACCCATAATCATATTGCTGGGATATCTGGACTTTTTATCATGAATGGCTGAACGGACTGTTGCTTTGTATCCCATTGCCTGATAAATTCTTGCCATTACCAGACCTGCGGAATAACAGTTTCCTTTCCTTTCTGAAATTACTGTTTTCATATCAAAAATGTTATCATAGGTAAAATTGCTGACTATATATTGAGACACCAATAATAACTGCCGTTCCCGATCATTAGCTGCCAGCCGCACTTCTTTTACAATGTTCTGAATCCACTTATTAATATAGTCATTACCTGATGCAACAACAACAGTAAATGTCTCTCTCATATTTCCATTTTGAGCACTGATCAGAACAGTTCCCTCTTTTACTGCTTTAAGATTACAGCTATTTTTCCCGGTTGACACAACCTGAACAACCTTTTTATTACTGGAAGACCACTTAATCTTACCACTTGTATTATAATAAACATATGGAATTGTCGTCCCTTTCAGCAGTATTTCTTTTGCAGTACTATTGTACACAATGAGAGGCGTCTTGTTTCTCAAATCAATAGAAAGTCCTGTTTTATTATAATTCCCAAGTGTTTTTGACTTACTGTCGTATACTCTGACAGTATAGGTATTAACTTTATTTTTTTCATATTCCGTATCTGTATATGTGGTTGTCCTGCCATCGACCTGTGCAATCTTTTTCCATTTTCCTGACTGTTTTCTATAAATATTATAAAAATCTCCTCTTTTCAGATCGCCATCCTCATATTTTTCCCATTGTAATATAACACCCGTCTTATCGTCATTCACAGCAATACCGGATAGCAGTGCTCTTTCTGGAAGGATTTTAATACTTATTCCCTTTTTATCATATGCTCCATATTTTTTGGAACTTTTATTATATCCTTTCACAGTCCAGGCATATTCCTTACCAACTTTCACATCCTCTCCAATTTTGTAGTTAAGCCAGCAATCTCTTCTGGAAGAATTAACAGATAGCACTTTCTTCCACTTATCTGTGCCAACCTCTTTATAAAACAGAACATATTCTGTAGCATTTGTCGTTTTGTCCCATGTAACATGAACCTGATTAACATCAGGATCAGAATACGCACTTACCATTTTTACTCTTCCAGGTGTTTTTTGCGCAGCATTTACAGTTACTGACATTACCATGCAAAACAGTATCAAAAAAGCACCTGTCAAAATCGCTGAGAACTTTTTCTTCATCTTGGCTCCTTATCTTACATAACACTACTGCCCTAATTATTATCTACTCTAATAGAAACATAGGCATTATTTTTTATATTCTTCAATTTTATAAAAAGTGCCAGGAAATCCTTTGGAAGCTTTTGTCCCTTTTTTATAGAATACATTTTTATGCTTCCATTGTTAGCACTAACAAATCTGCTGTATTCTATCTTTTCTACTTTATATCCTGCTTTCAGACTGTAGGTCAGCTTTCCATTCAGTCTGCTTACAACCCCATATAAACTTGGTTCCGGCTCTTTTGCATAGTAGGAAGCCAGGTTCTTTTTCCCGATTTTCAGCTTTTTAAATGGATTTGCATATTTTACAAATGTATAGGTGCAGGTTTTTTTATATGTTTTTCCATTTACTTTTACAGTGACATTAACCTTAGCTGTTCCTTCCTTGATTCCAGTTACCTGATAAAATGCATTTCTTTTCGCACCACCATCACTGCCGGATACACGTGAAAACACTGCCATCACCTTGGGATTACTGCTTACCGCAGATATTTCTATATTTTCACGATTGTAATATACCGGCGTTGAATAGTTTGTCACATTATCTACGCTACACCCCAATGTAACTTTCATCTTTGTTGGCATCTTCGCCAATGGATTCTTCTGTACTGCCCAGACATTTACGGACATGGCAAGCATTGCTACTACTGCCGCAAGAATCATTAATAGTACATTTTTCTTTTTCTTCATGAATTTTTCCTCCTTGATTTGTGAGTTTTTATTATGTGAATTGACAGTTACTTTCCCGCTCTGTCAAGCCCCATCATATTTTTTCAGCATCCTGCTGAAACATTCAGGTGTCATATTCAGATAAGATGCTATATCCTTTTTGTTCACCTTTTTTTCCATCCCCGGATAGGTTTCCAGGAAATATTCATACCTCTGTACCGGATTACAGGTAAGAATCATTTTTCTGTATTCATATTCCCTCATAGATGCCACACTCTGCATCCGATTACAGACCAAAGCAATTTCTATATTCTCTATAGCCAGCTTTCGAAGAACATCCGCTGATGTCCTTACAATTTCACAGTCCGTTATCAGCTCCACTGTCAGGAAAGAGGTTATCTGCTTGTCCAGATTCATAATCCCTACCAGAGCTTCCCCCTGAAAATGCGCAAAGCAGTGAACCTGTTTTTTTCCGTCTGATTTTTCATAATATGACTTTACAAGACCACCCTTTTTATACAGAAAAGAAATCGCATCTACCTTCTCGTTCTCTTTCATCAGCAAGGTTCTTGCTTTCAAATTACAGATTTCTGAGTTCTCCGCCAACACCTCCAGCACAGCTTCCGATTTTATTCCTATCACATTATGAAAAAAATCCTTCAGTTTTTCCTCTTCATTTTCCCTTTTTCTTTCATCACTCATACTTTTTCCTTTTTACACGCTCAAAATCAACAGACAAAACCATCTTGCTTAAAGTTACTGTTTATCCTGTTCTTTTGCAAACAAGATTTTCTCTAATTATATCTTATTGTCTGACAAATAGCAATTTCACCGCTTGATTCAAATCAAGTAATCACAAATATTTTTCCCAAACATACCCTTCACAATTTTTACTGCTACACAAAAATAGCTATAAGACTTCATTTTTGAAATCCTATAGCTTTGCTATTGATAATATTACGTTGTATTTCTAATCATCAATTATTTTCCAGTAACCATTGGAACACGACTAATAAACCGAACAATACTTGTGTCTTTATTCTTTATCATATTCAAAAATAACCGAAATCCTACTCATTTCTAAAACATATTTCGATAAGTCAAAATTACAATTTTCACACTTTAATTGATATAATATTCAACAACTAAACAAGGAGGCCATTTAACCATGAATAATGTAAAAATTCTATGTATCGCAGGCAGTATCGTACTCGGTAGTATATTGCTATCCGGACAAGCTTTTGGCAAAGCCCCCTCAGATCTAATCACCCTTTCCGCCCCTAAGGAGCCTGAGGGGCAACATGTATCTTATGATATAGATGGTTCCGGCTCTTATTATGACAGTGAGTCAGATACAACTTACTATTTTGTCAAGGGGATTGTCACTTCTTATTCTAATCATACAAAAACCTTTTCACTGACTTCCGACGCCGGTGAAACTTATGAGTTACCGGCAGATACGGATATTAATATAACCGACTATCTCAACACAGAAGCACATATATGGTACTCAGAAGACTCTCAAAAAAACTTAAAATTACTTGTGTTCTCTCCTCAAATTTTTTGGGAACATATTAATGAGCTGGAATCAGATGAACAAATTCCGGATGGTGCCACAGAAATTGATGGGACTCTTTCAAAATATATCTCTTTCTGGTTAACAGAAGATAAAATAGATGTTACTCTCTTATTTGTTGAGGACAACGATGGAAACACTCATATATATGCAGAGGATAACACATGCAATAATTGTAATAGTTCTGTTTTTGGCAAAACAATCGGCGACTATATTAAGTTATATGAAGATATGCATTTAAATTCTCAAGTATATGATGATTTTAATGTTGCATATCTTATATCAGAAGCATCATCTTGACTTACCCAAATGTCTGGTTGAGAACCTGATGTTTTTACATCAAACATATCATATATTTTAAATGCCGCAGCCAATATTTTCAAAGGCTGCGGCATTTTTGACTTAATTTTTCTTTCAAACATGTTGCTTCTTCTTTTGACTGCTGCAAATATGTTTATGTCACAAATTCAAAATATCTTTTGCTTTTTCTCTGTCTCTGATAATCATCCCATGGGCAGCTAACTTATCCAATTGCTCATCAAAAGTCAATGGCTTTTTCAAATCCATAAAATCACTCCTTAACGTAAAAAAGCTGAGCACAAGTCTCAGCTTGGTCCCCAATGCCAAAAAGGCTTCGGGCAACTCTGTTACATATAGTATATTCAAAAAGCCACGAAATTGCAATAGTTTTTATTATTTTCATCATCAAAAAAGGGCGCTGCCCAACCAGGCGAATACGCAAAGTTAATACACTCCTCCACACCACAATCCCGGCGCTTCTAAAAAGGAAGCGCAAGGGTGGAGTCCAGAGGAGGGACAGCGCTTTCTGTCCTTCCTCTGGGAACCTTCCGTCTGGAAAAATATTTTATCTAAAATATTCCACACCAGACTCAAAGATCTTAATATCCTGCTCTCCATAGATATTAATAGCAACTCCGTCCCCGCGACGTTCGCTATGTGCCATCTTACCAAGGATACGTCCATCCGGGCTGGTAATACCTTCAATGTTCATATAAGAGCCATTGACATTCCATTCTTCATCAACGCTGAGCTGTCCATCCGGAGTTACATACTGAGTTGCAACCTGTCCGTTTGCAAACAGCTTCTGCAGCCATTCTTCATTTGCAACGAAGCGTCCTTCACCATGTGAAGCCGGGTTACAGTATACACCGCCAAGCTGTGCTTTCTGCAGCCAAGGAGATTTATTACTAACAACCTTAGTATAAACCATCTTGGAGATATGGCGTCCGATAGTATTAAATGTCAGTGTAGGAGAATCTGCTTTCTGTCCGCAGATTTCGCCGTAAGGTACAAGACCAAGCTTGATCAGAGCCTGGAATCCGTTACAGATACCAAGTGCCAGACCGTCTCTTTCATTGATCAGCTTCATAACAGCTTCTTTGATCTTCGCATTCTGGAATGCAGTTGCAAAGAATTTCGCGGAACCATCCGGTTCGTCACCTGCGGAGAATCCGCCCGGGAACATGATGATCTGTGCCTGATCGATCGCTTTCTCAAAAAGCTCTACAGAGTCATGGATATCTTCAGCAGTCAGGTTCTTGAATACTTTTACATCCACCTCTGCACCTGCACGCTCGAATGCACGTGTGCTGTCATACTCGCAGTTTGTTCCAGGGAATACTGGAATAAATACACGAGGTTTTGCAACTTTGTTCTTGCATACATAGATGCTGTCTGCACGATAAAGCTTCTCATCTCTGGCAGCTGCCTCTTTATCATTCTCAGAAGAAACTGTCTTAAATACTTTTTCCAGAGTACCTTTCCATGCATTTTCAGCTTCGTCTACAGTGATCACTGTATTTCCATAGGAGAAGTTACCGTCAGCAGTTACTTCACCGATCACTGTATAAGTGATGGAAAGCTCACCAACCTTACCATCCGGAACTTCCAGGATAATATCACCAAATCCAGGTGCAAAGAAATCTCTCGGGTCAAGGTTATGCTCGATCTTCACGCCCATGCCATTACCAAATGCCATCTTTGCAACTGCAGCTGCAATACCATGGCGGTCAAGTGCATAAGCAGAAACAACTTTGCCATCCTGCATATCTTTATGAAGTTTTTCATACTGATCCATGATTCCTGCATAATCCGGCAGATCATACTGATCCTTCGGTGCGCGAAGCCATACCAGTTTGTTTCCTGCTTTCTTTAATTCCGGTGTGATCACATCCTGGATCTTCGCAACGTCAACAGCGAAAGATACCAGTGTCGGAGGTACATCAATATCATTGAATGTACCGGACATACTGTCCTTACCACCGATGGATGGAAGTCCAAATCCCATCTGTGCTGCATAAGCACCGAGAAGTGCTGCGAAAGGCTGGCTCCATCTCTTAGGATCTTCTGTCATACGACGGAAGTATTCCTGGAATGTGAAACGGATTTTCTTATAGTCACCACCTGTAGCCACGATTCTTGCAACGGACTCTGTCACTGCATAAGCAGCTCCGTGATATGGGCTCCAGGAGGATAAATACGGATCAAAGCCATAGCTCATCATGGTTACAGTATCTGTTTTACCATTCTGTACCGGAACCTTTGCTACCATGGACTGAGTCTCTGTAAGCTGATATTTACCACCATATGGCATAAATACGCTGCCTGCTCCGATAGAACCGTCGAACATTTCCACAAGTCCTTTCTGAGAGCATACATTTAAGTCTGCCAGAGTTTCCATCCATTTAGCTTTTACATCAGCTACATCCGGGCGCTCTTCAAAGAGATTGCCTTCTTTGTTCGGGATTTCTACTTCTACAGTTGTTTCCTGATGTGCACCGTTGGTATCCAGGAATGCACGGGAAATATTTACAATTTCTTTTCCTCTCCATACAAGTACCAGACGAGGATCCTCTGTTACAACTGCAACAGGAATTGCCTCCAGGTTCTCTTCATTTGCATAGCCAAGGAAAGTATCTACATCTTTCGGGTCAACTACTACAGCCATACGTTCCTGAGATTCGGAAATTGCAATCTCAGTTCCGTCAAGACCTGCATATTTCTTCGGAACCTTGTCAAGGTCTACTCTAAGACCTGCTGCCAGCTCACCGATAGCAACGGAAACACCGCCTGCACCAAAGTCATTACATTTCTTGATAATATGGCTGACTTCTTCACGGCGGAACATACGCTGGATCTTACGCTCAGTAGGTGCATTACCCTTCTGAACCTCAGCACCGCACACTTCGATGGAAGCCTCTGTATGAACCTTGGAAGAACCGGTAGCACCACCGATACCGTCACGTCCTGTACGTCCTCCAAGTAAGATAATGATATCTCCCGGATCAGAATTCTCACGGATAACCGCACGTCTGGGAGCAGCACCCATAACAGCACCGATTTCCATACGTTTTGCCACATAATTTGGATGATAAACTTCTTTTACATAGCCTGTTGCAAGACCGATCTGGTTTCCATAGGAGCTGTAGCCATGAGCTGCGCTTCTTACCAGTTTCTTCTGCGGAAGTTTACCCTTGAGAGTTTCTTTTACAGAAACAGTAGGATCTGCTGCACCTGTTACACGCATTGCCTGATATACATAAGTACGTCCTGAAAGCGGGTCACGGATTGCACCGCCAAGGCAGGTAGCTGCACCACCGAATGGCTCGATCTCAGTAGGATGGTTATGTGTCTCATTCTTGAAGTTGATCAGCCATTCCTCTTCTTTACCGTCTACGTCTACAGGAACTACAATACTGCAGGCATTGATCTCATCAGATTCTTCCTGATCAGCAAGCTTTCCTTCTGCTTTCAGTTTCTTCATAGCCATCAGAGCCAGATCCATCAGGCAGACAAATTTGTCCTTACGGCCTTTGTAAAGTTCTTCTCTGTCAGCAAGATATTTGTTGTAGGTATCTACGATCGGTGCTTTGTAATCACCTTCGTCAAATTTTACATCTGTCAGCTCTGTGGAGAAGGTTGTGTGACGGCAATGATCAGACCAGTAGGTATCAAGTACACGGATTTCTGTCATGGACGGGTCACGTTTCTCTTCTTCTTTGAAATAATGCTGGATATGCTGGAAATCCTTGAATGTCATTGCAAGATTTAAAGAATCATAAAGTTCCTTTAATTCTGCTTCCGGCATTTCCTTGAATCCGTCAAAAATCTTAACATCTTCCGGTTCCGGGAAAACAGTTACCAGTGTTTCCGGTTTCTGCAGACCTGTCTCACGAGAATCTACAGGGTTGATGCAGTGATGCTTGATAGCATCAAATTCTTCATCTGAAATAGTTCCTTCAATTACATAAGTAGTTGCGGAACGAATGATAGGCTGTGCATTCTCATCCAGGAACTGTACACACTGAACAGCAGAATCTGCTCTCTGGTCAAACTGTCCCGGTAAAAATTCTACAGAGAAGATGCGGGAGCCTTCTGCTGCCTCAAAATTCTCCAGATATAAATCATCTACAGGTGGCTCTGCAAAAACAGTTTTGCATGCTTTATCAAAAACTTCATCAGAAATATTTTCTACATCATAGCGGATCAGCACACGTACTGCTGTTACGGATTTAATTCCCAGATAGCTGCTGACCTCATGTTTTAATTCCTTTGCCTGTACAGCGAAGGCCGGTTTCTTTTCTACATAGACACGTCTTACGTTACTCATAGAAACTCCTTTCTTATGTATGCATTGTTGAAAAAATGCTTTTAAAGCATCTTGCAACCCGACTCCAGTGAGTCTGCTGCTTGAACTATTGCTTCCTTTATAGTATCATAGGAAATATCATTAGTAAAATTAATATATCTTATATTTTTTATTAATACAACTAATTAATCGCTATCCGTGAAATGTTTTGGAATGAATATGCCAAAATCCAGAGACATACAAGCTAAAGCATGTTTGAAAAATGCTCTAAAATTCCATTGCTGCCGACAATTTATATCATCACATTATTTTATGAAAGGATTTATTTCTATGGATATTAATCTTGAACTATACAAAGTATTCTACTATGTTGCCACCACCCTCAGCTTCTCAGAGGCCTCCCGCCAGCTTTTTATCTCCCAGTCAGCAGTCAGCCAGTCCATTAAAACTCTGGAAAAGAAGCTAAATCATCCTCTTTTTATCCGCAGTACCAAGAAAGTATTGTTAACTCCTGAAGGAGAACTTCTGCTCCAGCATGTAAAACCGGCTCTCCAGCTTCTGGACGAGGGAGAATCTCTCCTGTCAGGAGACAATCTGCTGAAAGGCCAGCTGCGTATTGCTGCCAGCGATACGATCTGCCGGTATTTTCTCATTGATTATCTTCAGAAATTCCATCAAACCTACCCGGATGTCCGTATCAAAGTCACAAACAGTACCTCCATCGGCTGTGCAGAGCTTCTGGAGAAAGGTCAGGCAGATCTGATTGTATGCAACTGTCCTAATTCCAGACTTGGCAGCCATTTTCAGACACGTGTGCTAAAAGAATTCCACGATGTATTCGTTGCCAATACGGATTACTTTCCTGTACACACTGTTCAGACCGAACTGCAGGAGCTTCTGAACTATCCAATCCTGATGCTTTCCCCCAAAAGTACCACCAGCGAATATTTGCGGGAAGCATTTACAGCCCATAATCTCAAGCTTCTTCCTGAAGTAGAGTTAAACAGTAATGACCTGCTTCTGGACCTGGCACGGATCGGACTGGGAATTGCCTGCGTTCCTGATTATATGTTAAAAGAAAATGATCAGCTGACACCGCTCATGTTAAAAGAGCCTCTTCCCGGACGTCAGCTTATACTTGCTCAGCATGACAGTCTTACTGTCTCTCAGGCTGCTGAACGCTTTATTGAAATGTTTACTTCCATATAATAAAAGAAGTCCTCACTCAGTACTGAAACAACAATTTTTGTAATCGCGTTTCTTACTGAATGAGAACTTCTTTTTCTTATTTCGGCATTACAGCCAGTGCATCAGTAATATACTGATTGTCGATTGCTGCAAAGAATCCGCCGTCTGCCTTGGTTGCATAATCCATATCGATCGGCATTTTTCCAAGTACAGGAACCTTCAGCTCTGCTGCGATTTCATCAATATGGCTCTCACCAAAGACTTTGATCTCTTTTCCGCAGTCCGGACATTTCACATAGCTGTAGTTCTCTACGATTCCAAGTACCGGTATCTTCATCATCTCAGCCATATTAAAGGCTTTCTTAACGATCATCTTAACCAGATCCTGAGGTGATGTTACGATCACGATTCCTTCGATCGGCAGAGACTGGAATGCTGTAAGCGGAACATCACCTGTTCCAGGAGGCATATCCACAAACAGATAGTCTACGTCGCCCCAGATAACATCTGTCCAGAACTGTTTTACCATATTTGCAAGAACCGGACCTCTCCAGATTACAGGAGTATCCTCTGTAGGAAGCAGAAGGTTGATGGACATTACCTTGATCCCGTTTTTTGTGATCATCGGGTAGATACCTTCATCATTTGCCATTGCTGCACCCTTTAATCCATACATTTTCGGAATGGACGGTCCTGTGATATCCGCATCCAGGATACCGACTTTGTATCCCTGTGCTGCCATCATGTTTGCCAGAGAGCCTGTTACGAAGGATTTACCAACTCCACCCTTTCCGCTGACAACCCCGATCACATGTTTTACATTTGACTGAGCATTCATTTCTGCCTGAAAGCTCTGCTGTTTCTTGCTGCTTGAACAACCTTCGCAGCTTGCTTTGTCGCATGAAGTGTTGTTACATTCTTTTGCCATAATTAATCTTCTCCTTTATATTTACGCACTGCTGTACTGACAAAATATTGTTACTGTTCACTCCGTTCACAATAACGTAGCCAAAATTCATTCCAGATTGCCTACGACAATGGAATTTTGGCTTGTATGTCTCGGGATTTTGGCATATTCATGCCAAAACACCTCGCGGGATAGTGGTGTGTGAACAATAACAAAATATTCTCTATTGCCAGTGTGGAGTACGCATATTACTTTACAAATCTGTCAATTGCTACCTCAAGTTCTTTAATTGCCTCTTTATCACCATGTTCCACTGCATCTACGATACAGTGTTCGATATGATCCTGCAGAATGATCTTACCTGTATTATTGATAGCAGATTTCACTGCTGAAAGCTGTATCAGAACTTCCGCACAGTCTCTTCCGTCCTCTATCATACGTTTGATAGATTCCATATGTCCGATTGCTCTGGACATACGATTCAGCACTGCCTTTGTATGCGCATGACTGTGATGATGCCCATGCTCCCCATGAGAATGTTCAACTACCGTCCCATCCTCCAGTACATGCGTATGTGTCTTTTGTTCCTCGGCCATAACATTCCCCTTTCTCTTTCAGAATATCCGATTCTTTACCGCTTATCTGTCTTTATATCCTCACACACTGTCTGTGGCTTTCCTGCTTACAGCACTTTTGTACAGCGTAAATGATATTATACCACATTTGTCAAATTTCTGTAAAGGAGCAACGCTGTTTTATTTGTGAAGTCGTAATATCAAAAATAATGGTTCCATCCTCCAGGACAGTTTTCTCATAGGAAACTTCTTTTCCTTTGAATTTATTTCTGATATATTCTTCCGGATCCTCAAGTTCCAGCTCTTCCACAAAAACATCACGCATCTGATTCCGCGGACATTTATTAAAAATTTCCCATATCAGTTCATATTCTTTCATATTCCATCTCCAGTCCGTAAGACGGATATTCACAATCCGTTTCACTATTTAGCCCTCTTCGGCTGATTTACGGCAATCTGCACAGATTGTCCTGCGGTTTTTCCCAACCAGTCTGAGACTATTATAATTATTTTTAGATTTTTTGTCAAAAATAATTGCATGAAGACGAATTATAGCGTATCATAGTCTATAATTATCAAAACAGCAATGTTACTGTTCATTTTGCAGCCTGATGTTTTTTTGAATTCTGCATATTCACAGTAACTGTAACTATTCAGTACTTTCGGGAAGCAGTGTACCGGATAGTTACCGACAGCTACAAACTAATTACATATATAAAGGAGAGAAATCTATGAAGCTTTTAAAAGACCGAATTCTTAAGGATGGAGTTGTAAAACCGGGAAATATTTTAAAAGTAGACAGTTTCTTAAATCATCAGATGGATATTACCCTCATCAATGAAATCGGCAAAGAATTCAAACGCCGCTTCTCCGACTGTCCAATCACTAAAATCCTTACAATTGAAGCATCCGGTATCGGTATCGCCTGTATTGCTGCACAGTACTTTGATGTACCTGTAGTTTTTGCCAAGAAAGCACAGAGCGTGAATCTGGATGGCGAAATGTATACAACTAAAGTAGAATCTTTCACTCATAAGAAAGTATATGATGTGATCCTTTCCAGGAAGTTTCTCGGACCTGAAGATCATGTACTTCTGATTGATGATTTCCTTGCTAACGGATGTGCACTTCTCGGCCTGATCGATATTGTTAAGAAATCAGGGGCAACTCTTGAAGGAGCCGGTATTGTTATTGAGAAAGGATTCCAGCATGGCGGTCAGGAGATCCGCGATATGGGAATCCGTCTTGAATCTCTTGCCATTGTTGATTCCATGACAGATGATTCCTTAACCTTCAGAGATTAACTATAAAAGGATGGGAAAACCCATCCTTTTTTTGTTCTATGAATTCTTTATTTTTTCTGATCTGATGTTTTCTCCACTTTTGAGTTATCTTCGGAATCATAGATCAGATTTTCTCTCGTTTCACCTTCTGATTTATCTTCTGTTTCGGGAGTTGGTGTCACTTCTTTTGAATCTTCCTCTGAGGCTGTCTTTAATGTCACTTTCGGCACAGGTGTTGCCTCTGGCGCAGGTGTCACCTCCGGTGTCGGTGTGGGATCAGGAGCGATCTCATCTTCCGTATAAGTTCCGTTATCCACAAGAATCTGATAATTATCCTTGTCGATCATCTGTGCTCCACATGTAAAAGTTCCCACAATCTTTACTCCGTTATCATACTGTGAATAATCTTTTACGTCAACTTTCTCTCCTGTCAGATAGTCAATGGCCATCTGTGCTCCGCCCTTAGCCAGTTCCTTACGGTCCATAAACATGGTAAATGACATTTTACCTGCTGCAATATCCTTTACTGCCTGTGCCTCACTGCCATATCCTGTGATCATCGGCCATTCATCACTTCCCGGTTCCAGACCACTGTCACTTAAAATTTCCTCTGCAGCATACGCAAATCCGTCATATGCAGTACAGATAATATCCGGAGCCTTCTCCTCTGCATAAAACTCACTTATAATCGAATCAAGTTTTGTCTTTGCAGATGTCTCGCTCCATCTCATGATTCCTGTATCATCAAATGACGTATTTCCGGATTTACATACAAGTGTTCCATCATCCAGATATTCCTGAAGCCCTTCCTGGATTCCATTACACAGAAACAGTGCAGCATTGTCATCCGGAGATCCCATGAGAAATTCTATTGTATAAGACTTCTTATCCTCTCTGGCTTTATCCAGATCCATTTTTTTGATAATTTCTTTGGCAATATCCTTTCCTATTGCTCTGGTATCATAAGTTGCATAATAATTGATATCCGCAGTATCCCGGATCAGACTGTCATAGGAAATAACCGGTATTTCCTGCTCTTTGGCAGTTTTCAGGATATCTGTCAGACCATAGGAATCTACCGGATCAATGATCAGGGCAGAAACCTGCTCATCAATAAATTCCTGAATCTGGGAAATCTGAAGCGCAGGATCGCCGCCGGCATTCTTCACATCTGCCTCATATCCTCCATCTTCAATCTGCGAAGTCATCTCTTCGCTGTCAATTTTTGCATCCTCATCGTCATCAGAAAGAAGCACACCTATCTTTCCGGCAGAAGCTTCCGTTACCTCAGCATCTTCCTCTGATTCATCATCTGAATCTTTTCCTGAAGAATCTCCGTCTTCTTCCTCCTTCACTGATGTCTCTTTATTGTCTTCGTCTGATTTTGCACTGTCTCCTGCCTTGCTGCTGTCATCGGCATCAGAAGCATTTTTATTTTCTGCCTCTACTTTTTCACCTTCCTCAGTTACTTCGCCTACGCCCTCTTCTTCTACCTGGGCGCTTTCATTTGCTGCTTCTTTTGCCTCATTCTTCCCGCAGGCAGACAGGAACATGGAGGATACCATTATTCCAAGCAGAATAGCTGTTGCTCTTCTTTTCATAATACGATCCTTTCTGATATCATATTTATTTATCAATTCCCTTATAATCTTTTGCAATGTTCTTCAGATAATCCCGATAGGCAACGGCTGCTTTCTTTGGTTTCAGAATATGTACATTTCTTCCCATAGAAGTCAACCATCCAAAAAATGCCTTATCAACCACAACCTCAACAGTTACAATAAAATTATCCTCCCCCTTTATTTTGCAGAAAATCTCCGAGCCAAAGGTACGCTGGATTTTTTTCTTTGTAGAATTCTGACATACAAGCCTGATCTCTTTTATATTCTCTCCTGTTTGGGAGGGTGTCGGAGCACTGATCTTTGCAGGTGCTTCAGATTCTTTTCCAATCTGTTCCTGCACATTTTCAGATTTCTCTCCTGTTTCGCCATCTGGCTGATGTATTATCGTATTATCCGCTTCTGTTTTATCTGAAGCGGATTTTTCCTCATAATATCCTCCTTCCCGTCCTCTTCTGTAATGTATATCCATTCCAAAATCACGCAGGGTTTCCATATCATCATAAATACTCTTTCGCTCAGCTCGAATCCCCTGTTCTTCCAGTTTTGCCAGAATCTCCTGCATGGTGACAGGCTTTTGGCTGGTTGTCTCAGACAGCATTTTCTGCAGATACAGTATTTTTCCTTTTTGATTACATGATTTCGCCATAATTATCCTCTTACAAATCTGTGGTATATATAGTCATTTGCTTCTTTTTCCTGACTGTCATCTAACGGTGTAAGTTCTGTTTCTTTTCCATACTTTCTTTCCAGCGCATGTTGAATGAGCCAGTCTGCAAGCTGCGGATTCTTCGGAAGTAACGGTCCATGCAGATAAGTCCCTATCACATTCTTATATACTACGCCTTCATAGCCTGACTTACCGTCATTTCCTGCACCGTAAAGTACTTTTCCCAGTGGTTTGTTATTATTAATGCAGGTTCTTCCTCCATGATTCTCAAATCCAACGATCGGCATATCAAACAGCTCACTCTGCAGAACGATATTCTGGATCAGACGGCCTTCGCCCTGCTCTGTATACAAGTCTACCAGGTCCAGTCCTTTCATGTTTCCCTGATCTGTTTTGTAATACTTCCCAAGTAACTGATAGCCACCGCAGATTGCAATGACAACGCCGTTATCTTCCACATAAGCCTTAAAATCCGGTTGGATTTTCTGTAGCTTCTCACATACGATCATCTGTTCTCTGTCCGAACCGCCACCCAGAAGTACGATATCAAGCTTCGAGAAATCTATTTTATCATCCAGCTCAAACGGTATGGTCTCAGCCTCAATCCCACGCCACTGGCATCTCTTCATCAGACACTGGATATTACCTCTGTCACCGTAAAGATTCAGAAGATCCGGATATAAATGTCCTATTGTAATTTTCATTATTTCTCGCCCTCCAGTCTCTTCAGAATATTTCTGGTACTGAATAATGCTGTATAGTTTACCAGCACATACAGATTCCCCACTCCGTCCTCTACTCTGTCGCGGATTGCTTTCTCAACATCGCCCTCGAGGACAGACGGGATATCCACATATTTCAGCCGCAGACGCATATCCTGACAGCGGATACCGCTTACAGTAATAGATTTCACTGAATCATTTCCGAGAAGATCAAAGTCAACATCCCAGAGCCAGGAAATATCTGTTCCATCCTGAGCATTATCATTGATCGCAATAATAATGTCCTTCGGTGCCTGATCCTGCATCACTGCGGAAATATTCTGATTAAATCCCGCCGGATTCTTGGCAAGATTTAAGGTTACTCCTGTTCCCTTAATGCGAAACTGCTCCATACGTCCGTTTTCCGGATTAAATCTGCGGAGCATATCCCCGAAATGCTCTCCCGCAAATCCCGCAGTCCTCACTCCCGCATAAGCTGCCAGTATATTATACACATTATAAAATCCCTTATAATTTGCTACAATGTGTTTTCCTTCTACACAAAAGCTAAGCTGGTCGCCTACCTTTACATCCTCCGCATCAAAATCCGGCTTCGGTCTTGCAAATCCGCATTTTGGACAATAATAATCTCCCAGCTGGCTGTAATGATAGAAACGATATTCCAGTTTTTCACCGCATCGCTTACAGAAACGTCCTTCCCTGATTTCATTTGCCGCAGATTTGATCACCGGTTTACTGATACCATAAGTTACATATGGATTCCCGGAGTCCATGGCAAGATATGCGGATAATGCATCATCACCGTTTACAATAATCTGCATCTTCGGAACCTTGCGCATCATTTCTTCCAGAATGTTCATAGTGATATCAATCTCTCCGTATCTGTCAAGCTGGTCGCGGAAAAGATTTGTCAGAAGCATATAGTCCGGTTTGATTCTCGGAAAAATATGTCTGGTGGATGCTTCATCGGCCTCAATGCATGCATAGTCCGCATCAATCTTACCATTCCATTTCGAAGCCAGCACAAATGCGGCAACAACTCCATTGAGCATATTGGAACCTGTATGGTTACAGATTACTTTCTGTCCTTCCGCTTCCAGTGCCGCACAGAGCATATTGTTGGTAGTTGTCTTTCCATTTGTACCGCAGGTTGCAAAAATAGCCTTTCGTACCTGTGAGGAAAGCTGTTCCAGAATGTCCGGACAGATCTTAATCGCCACTTTTCCTGCCCAGGTCACACCCTGTCTTCCCATTTTCTTACATACGTATCCTACAAATTTTGCTGCACAGACAGCAATCATTACTCTTATTTTCATTGTGTATGATAATTTCCTTTATAATATAATCTTTGTTATTGCCGCTTATTTAAAATTCTTTTTGTTCCTGATATCTTTGCCCTTATTCAACCTAGTACTGCATCCGGTTAGTTTCTAAACTATAACCGGATACAACCTGGCCAATT
>ENA-ORTP01000520-ORTP01000520.1-human-gut-metagenome-genome-assembly--contig:-NODE-520-length-46794-cov-7.834057_pt1 | contig 46794 bp, 43 predicted proteins | sample MGYA00241913_ERZ509190 | MGnify/ENA primary metagenome ERZ509190 (study PRJEB26280, sample SAMEA2338839) | human gut metagenome | biome: human gut; feature: human-associated habitat; material: faeces...
CTCCCCATAGTCCAGCTTTTCCTGCATTTTTTCCATAGGCATCTGGTGTTCCAGATTTATTAGTAGCAAGTGATAGAATTCCAATAGATTGATTTGTTGAATCTGAATCTGCCAGTTCTATTTTTCCACCAGCTTTATTTTCTATCTTAGTTCCATTGATTCCATATACTCCTACTCCTTTTGATACTTTTACAACTCCACCACTATCCACATTTATATGTCCATAACTTGTATAAATTCCAACAGCCTCATTTATGCCATCTGATATATCTACTGTTCCTTTAATAGTATATCCAGACTCATTATTAGCTATTGCAGTAGTATTTGAACCAAGATATAAACCTCTTCCTGCTATAGAACTTACAGTTCTACTACTCCCTAAAATAACAGCTTTTCTTTCCATAACTATATCATTAAATCCATCTCCAACTGTTCCACCTACTGATATATTATCTCTATTAACATCAGTATTTATATCAAGTGTTCCTCCATCCAGACTACTCTTATACCAATGTCCATCAGGATCAATAGCTGCTGCTTTAGGGATATTTACTAATCCATTTGTTGGATTATTTAAATAATTTGGTGTTCCATCCCATATAGCATTTATATTTTTAAATACTCCTAGATTCACTCCATTTCCTGTTAAATTAACTGTTAAATTTCCCATTCCATTGTATAATGAAGTTCCAGCTCCAGAAGTAAAATTAGAAGATTCTCCGTAGAAAACTACTCCCTTACTTATATTTAAAATTGTAGCTCCTGTAAAAGTAAGCTTTGAATTTCCTGTTGCTGATGAATAAAAGGCCAATTGATCATCTACTCCATGAGTTATAGTTCCACCTTTAAATTCAAGCTGTCCTCCATTTAAAGCTACTAAAGCTCCATCTGCTCCAGATGTAAGAGTACTCCCTGCCCCATTTATTGCTATTTTTGACTTTGCTCCATCTACATAAACTCCAAGACCCTCTACATTTAGCTTTCCTGTTACAGTTATTTGGGCTCCATCTCCTGTTGCTCCACTCATGGCAACAACACCTTTATTCTTATCTCCATTTACAAGAACTATATCTCCAGCAATATTGATAACTGAAGGAGCTGCTGTTCCTCCACCATGAGCTATTGAACTCTCTAAGTTTTCTGTAGCCCATATTTTATGTCCAGAAGCAAAAGCTCCAGTAGATTCAGCCCCATAAATAGTTATACTTTTTGTTTCTATCTTTGCTCCATCTTTAGCAAATACTGCTACAGCTTTTTTACTTCCTAAAGCTATATTCTGTGAAATAAGAACTGAAGAACCATATTGTGGTACATATTTTTGTCCTGATCTTCCATCTATGAGAACTTTTCCATCTGTATGAGAATTTCCATCATAGGCTGCTCTGTCACTTTCTTTTGTTCTTGGGTTATACCATACCCCTTCTGCAAAAGCAATTATTGTCCCCTCTGCTCTATCTACATCAGGTGTAGCTGAAGTTTGTCCATCTGTTATAATTGCAGATGGCGATAATTCAACAACACTTCCATTTCTTGCAACAATTGCTATATTATTTTTAGAATACTTCCCAAACACTGCACTATAGTTATCTATTTTAAGGTTTTTTATAGCGTGGGCTGGTGTATCCAAATCTGGATAACCTATTTGAACTCCAGCTCCCATTCCTGCTGGAGAATAATATTGTGTTACTCCATGAGTAACTAAATTTGTTGTAGCAGGAAAATATCCATTAAGTACTGTTAATTCTTTTCTTTGCCCCGAAGATACATACAGAGCAACATTTCCACTTGTTTTTGTGTTGTCTCCATCAGTATTTCCATCTCCTGACTGATTTCCTCCACCACTATTTAATGAAGTTCCTATATAAAAATCAATTGGTAAACTTCCTTGGAAAATTCCATTATAATCTGGTCTACTATTATTTTGAGCTAAATATATACCTACATTTCCATCTCCATTCATCATTACTTTACCTAAGTCTATAATAGGAGCCTCTGTTGAAGCCATAGCGGAGTTGTATGTATATTTAGTTCTATCTGGAACATATTTAGTTACCCATGTTCCTACATTTCCAGAACCATTAAAATTGAAAGTTCCTTTATTTCCACCAGAATCTTTATTTTCATATCTCACTCTTCCCATAAGTGGAGTATATACTAAAAATGCTTCTGGGTTTGCTATATGACTATGTTTTGCAGTAGTCCCATCTGATAAAATGGTATTTCCTCCATTATATCCATTCCATCTATATGAGCTATTAGCTCTTATATAATAAATAGTATTTACTTTAGTATCTATATTCAGATCTATTTTTCCATGTATTCCTTGCTTTCCAATTCCATCATCACGTTGAGGTAATCCCCAGCTGCTGTTTTTAGTAGTCACATCAACAGTTCCCCACACTCCAACATCTGAATGAGGTACATTGCTAAAAAGTGTATTTTCATTTCCTTTGATATTAATTTTTACATTATCAAGTTCTAAAGATGTTAAATAGTGTGCCCCATAATGTAAGATATCAACGTTAATAGTCGTTCTTCCTAGAAGATCGATAGTTGAATTTCTGAACAGTGCATCTCCATCATTTCTCATTAAGAGAACTCCTGATTCTCCAGTTTTTGCTGCATCTCCACTGCTCCATCCTGTAGAACCTGGAACCCCATCAGCTCCTCCTATTACAAAATCTATATTTTCTACTACTGTTTTTGCATTTCCTCCTCTTTTATGTATAGTCATTATCCAACGATTTTTCTGATCTATCTCTTTATCTGCTAGATTTGTATTTGCAGTATATCCTGGATTTGCTACTGTTCCTGTTACAATTGGTGAAAGTCCGCCATTAGAAGGTGCATAATATGTCGGTGTATATGCTCCTGCTCCATCTGGACTTTTTATATTTTGGTAACCTGTTTTTGCTACTCCAGCATCTCTATAGGCATATACTTTTCCTCTCGCTCCTCCAGTTCCATTTGTTATCTGCATATTAGAAAAAAGCGGCAGAGCAGGATCTGTTTGTCTTCTTACGCTTCCACTAGCTAAGTTAGCAGGAGTTCCTAAACTTGCTAAAGAGTTAGTATTTGCATATAAGATTGCAGGATTAAAATAATTGACTCCCTGATAGGCTGTAAACCCTCCTAACCACGATCCACCTGGAGCTACATATGAAACAAAATTTGGCGCTGCTGGTGCTGTTGGTGTAGATACACTTGGTGATGGTGGTATAATTGAAGGTGGTGCCACAGGGTTCAAAGAAATCACTATATTAGGCGTAACTAAATTAGGTATATTTAATACCCCTGGTCCAGCTACATTTATTGTCCCTATATTTACATTTATATTTGGTTCATTTACTGTTACTATTATATCCCCTGGTGCTGTTGGTGTTGTTGGCAGTGTCACAGTTGGAGTTACAACTGTTGGAGCTGTTACATTTACCGCTCCTACTGTTATTGAAGCTATTGCTGGTGATGTCACTGGTATCACTGTTGGAGCTGTTGGCACTGTAAACGCTACATTTGGAACTGTTGGTTCTATTACTACTGGTGCTTTTACCACTGGCAGAATGAATAACTTTGCCTCTGCATCATATACATTTGTATTTGAATGATAATTTCCACTCATATTTATCCAACCGCTTGAAGCATATCCACTTGTTTTATTATTATGTGTATATTGTGCTGCTCCCAGAAGTGTTCCCTTCTCTCCTGTTTCTGCTGATGTTCCATGTACTTCATTAAATCTTTTTCTTAATTTATCCATAGAAGTGTCTCCTCTTACACTTCCTTTCCAGTCTTTACTTACACTATCAGCTTTTTTAAAGCCTCCTATCATTGAAAATCCATATGCTGGTGCTGTTGGTTTAGAATAAAAATCAGCTTCTTTCAAAAGAATCCTTGAATCCAAATTTAGTGTTTTCATCTTACTTTGATTTTCTAATAATTTTTGCTTTATGGCTTCTCTTTCTTCTTGAATCTTAATTAATAAATCCCCTTTTGTTTCATGAATCTCTTCTGCTGTTATTCCTGCTCCCAAGGCTATTCCACCTGTTATCATAAAAGCTATCAAAAGTGAAAAGGAATAACTGACTCTTCTCTTTAAAAATCTCTTCAGAGATTTTTCAATATCATTCTTTCTCATAAAATCTTCCCCCTTAATTTCCAGTTCTTATCTTCTGTTCAATGTTATTAAGTTTACTCAAGTATTCATTTAGTTTCTTATTTTCAATTGAAATAGATTCAATCTCATTTTTATTGAAATTGAACTCCTTGTGTATTTCATCAAATTTTTGACTTAAAAATACTCTGTTTTCATTTGCTTCCATCCCCAAAATTTCTTCAAATTCCATAATTTCTTTTTCTTCCATTTTTAAAAATGCCATTCTTTCTTTTCCTGTTTCAAAAGCTGCTTCCCCTGATGCTGTTCTAGTTTCAATAGTATTTTTGCTTCTAAATACTTTTTCTTCAAGGGATTCGTTGAGATCTCTTCTTATGTCCTCAATTACTTTTTTTCCCTCTTTTTCACTTATTTCTTGTGATAAAAGAATTGTGCTCAAACAAGATAAAAAAAGAAGTACCCAAAGTACTTTTTTCATATTTCCTCCTTGATGTTTTAAAATTCAACTTATATATATTCTGTATACTTTTTTAAATTTGACAAACAATTATTTTTAAAGTATGGCATTATACAATTTAATAATTGCTGTTTTATAGAATTTTTATATACTATATAAGTTTATATTTAAATTATAACACATTAATTTTCAGTACACAAACTAAAAAAACCTCTTATTATAGTTCTGTTTTTTCATTATGACATCTTAATTAGATTTATAGATTTCATTCATTAAAAAAATACTTTAAAACTTGTATTGTTATTTTTATAATGATATGTTTTTTTATAAAAAGTTCTATAAAATAAGATAAAAGAACAGTAACACATGTTACCGTTCTCTATAAAAATCTGTAGTATAATATTTATATAATTTAGAAAAGAAAATTTTATATTAATTAGGAGGGAAAAAATGGAACTAAATATCTTAAAAAATATTCCTCACGAAGAAGTTACACTTTTAAAAGATCTTGTTAAAATACAAGATGGGCAGGTAGTGAGTAAAACTCTTGCTCAAAATAGTGCAGTAAGTATAACTGTATTTGCATTTGATAAAAATGAAGAAATAGGAACACATGATTCTTCTGGAGATGCTATGGTTACAGTTTTAGAAGGAATAGGAGCTTTTATGGTAGATGGAAAAGAATATATTCTAAATCAAGGTGAAACTCTTGTAATGCCTGCAAATAAACCACATTCAGTTTTTGCAAAAGAGGCTTTTAAAATGCTGCTTATAGTTGTATTTCCACAAAATAAATAAAATAATTAAAAAAAGCTGATATCATTGAGATAAAAATAGTTTTAAAAATCTAAAAAGATTTTAAAATATATTTATTCTATGAGTCAGCTTTTTATTTATATTCCTATTCCCATTGATACCAAAAGGAAAGTAATTATTGTTATACTTATGATTATCGATGCTGAACTTGTAAATCCAGCTATTCCCACATCTCCATCACATTTTTCAGTAAATACTGCTGATAATGCTGAAACTGGAGCAAAGACTGCTATTACTAATACCTGACGAATCTCCAGTGGAAAAGGCATGAATTTATAAAATATAAATGCCAGTATTCCAGAAGCTAGATATCTAACTGCAAGTATAAATCCAGCTTTTGAAAGGTAATCATACCTGAATTTTATCTCAAACATCATTCCTATCATCAACATAGAAACAAATCCATTAGCTGCTCCTATCACAGATGTAAGAGAAATTATTTCTTTAGGTATGTGTATATTCAGCAATGCTAGTATTAACATTCCAGTATAAGTGACAAAAGGCACAGAAGAAAAAAGTTTTTTAATAGATTGAGCAAAAGAAGCCTTTTCTCCACTTCCTATTACTGCTGATGTCACTGCATAAGAACCTCCAGTACAACTTATAGAATTTCCTATATCAAACATACATACTGCCACCACTCCAAAAGCTCCTAAAAAATTTTGTACAAACGGCAATGTAAAAGCCCCTATATTATATCCTGATAAATTAAGCATATACAAAGCCCTTAACTTATCTCCCTTTTTATCTGAAAGAATATATCCTATGAGTATCATTACCATATTACATCCTAATCCAAGAAGAACAAGAATAAAAAGTGAATCATCTTTTTGAAAACTTCCAAAGCTATTTATTATAGCTGCTGGAAGGGTTATATCTATAACTATTTTCGTCACTATCCTATAATCATCTGGTGCAAAAAAACCTCTTTTTTTCAGTACATATCCCATTATTATAATAAAAACAAAAGCTGATGCTTTCATCAAGACCTGCTCCATAAAACTTTCCCCCTGTTATCTGATTTTTAATATTTGATATTATATACCTTTTTTCTTCATTTAACTATACTTATGTAAAAAACTACTTCAAAGCTTTTTTAGAAATATAAAATATATACTTTCTGTTTTTTTATGAATCATTCTTTTAATTGTAAAATACTAAAATTAAGTATATACTTTTAAGTAAAGGTGGTTATATAACATATTAAATTATAAGTGAGGTTGATAAAATATGCTAGAGTTACTTTACAAAAAGCCAGAAATATATAGAATGTTAATTCCATTACCAGAAAATCCATTAAAAACTTTAAATTCTTACTTAATAAAATTAGAAAATAGAAATCTATTAATTGATACTGGTTTTAATCGTCCTGAATGTCATGAAGCACTTATAGAAAATTTAAAGGAACTTAATGTGGATATGGAAAAAACAGATATTTTTCTAACTCATCTCCACTCTGATCATACTGGACTGATAAATAAAATTGCTCATAAAAATAGTAAAGTCTACATTGGAAAAATTGATTATGAGTATATGTTTGAAAATTTAGAAGGTTTTAATTGGGAAGAATCAGAAAAAAGATTTGCTTCAGAAGGTTTTCCTTATGAAATCATCGAGAGATTAAGAGATACCAATCAAGCAAAAATCTTTGCTCCTGATGGAATGTTTGAATCAATTTTAGTTGAAGATGGATATAAATTTAATGTAGATAAACTGGAATTTACAGTTATTCTTACTTCAGGACATACTCCTGGGCACACATGCCTTTACCTTGAAAAAGAAAAACTTTTATTTTCTGGAGATCATATACTTTTTGATATAACTCCTAATATAACTTCTTGGCTTAGGGTAAAAGATTCTCTAAGAAACTATATTGAAAGCCTTGAAAAAATAAAAAAACTTGAAATAACAAAAACATTTCCAGGGCATAGAGCAACTTCTGATGATGTTTACAGCAGAATAGATGAAATAATAGAGCATCATAAATCAAGATTAACAGATACTCTTGAAGTAATCAAAGAAAAATCTGCTAAAGAAGGACTGACAGCATATGAAATAGCATCATTTATGAAATGGAATATGAGAGGAAAATCATGGACAGAATTTCCAGATAACCAAAAATGGTTTGCTGTTGGAGAAACATTATCTCATTTAGATTATCTGTTTAATGAAAATAAAATTGAAAAGTTTAAAGATAATGATATGTATAAATATAAACTAACATAAAATTAAATGTTCTAAAAAAACTAGTTGTAAAGTATATTTTTATACTGTTTTCAACTAGTTTTTTCTTTATTTATGTTATTTTTGATTTTACTTAAAATTATTTATCAGTTTTAAATCTTCAAGGAGTTCATTTTTAGAGGTCACAGCAGAATATTCCAATACAAGATTTGCATCTGGTGTTTTTTCATGAACATATTTCAGTATTTTTTTTAAATCAAATTTACCATTAAAGACAGATTGATGCATATCCCTTTCTCCATCATTATTATGAAGATGATATCCTATTATCTCATCTTTCAATGCTCCTATTAAATTTTCCACATTCCAGTTATTTAATAAAGCATGCCCTATATCAATAAGAGAATAAAATTTATATTTTTTTATAAGTTCAATATATTCTTCTTGATTATACAGCATATTTTTACTGATTCTCACATTTTCTACTGCTATTTTTACCGATTTTTCCGCAGCTTTTTTTACTATTTCTTCTATTCTTCTTTCTATTATATTTTTATCGACTTTCTCTTCCAAAACTTCATTAGTATGGAGAACTAAAAATTCTCCTCTATATTTTCGAGTTATATCAATAGCCTTTTCAAAGTCTTCAAGTGCCTCTTTCCATTTTTCTTCTGGCACTGTAAGTTTAAAATATCTGTATGGTCCATGAAATGAAAGATTTTCTATTGAATAATTTTCAAGAACTTTATTCAGCTTCTTGCTATGTTTTTCATCATATGGCTCTATAAAAAATTCTATGTTTTTTATTTTATTTTCTTCTAAAAAATTTATTGTTTCTTCATAACTATCACTTGCACATATGAGATCACTTATATATATTCTATTCATATTTTTTCCATTCTCCTTAATTACTTCATAAGTTTCAGAATTTCATTTTGTGCATCTTCAAGAGCTTTATCCGCAGGTTTTTCTCCACTTAATATAATATCTCTTGCATCTATAAGTATCTGCTCAGCCTTTAATCCATTGCTTCCTGAAAAACTTGCCCATTGTCCCATATCAGGCATTTGACTTGCAGCTACACTCATCAATTTATTTTCAGTAAGAAATTTATCTATTCCTGTTCCCTTTTCTACTATTGTAGGCGGAAGATATCCTGTTCCTTTAGTCCATTTTTCAGTAGAATTAGAACTTAAAAGAAACTTCATAAATCTCCATGCTGCTTTTTGGTCCTCTGGAGATTTTGCCATTATCATAAGCATATTTCCTCCAGCAGGAAGCTTTCTCTCTTTTCCTTCAAATAATGGAAATTTTGCTCCTCTCAAATCAAATTTAGCACTTGATTCAAAATTTTCTCTTTTTCCAATTGTTGTAACCACCATTCCCAATTTTCCATTAAGAAAAGTCTGAAATCCTTCATCATTGCTTGCATGTATTGCTGATTTGTTCTTTATCATATCTGCTGTTAGTTGGTAAGCCTCTGCTGATTCTTTTGATGAAAATGTAGGTATTGTAATTCCATTTTCTACTTTTAGCATCTGCCCCCCGTTTCCTTCTAACAAAGCTTGTTGAGCCCAGTTATCAGCATATTCCTGCATAAAGAACCCTGGATTTCCTGTCTTCATTTTTATTGTCATTGCTGCTTCTGCTACCTCTTTCCAAGTTTTTGGAGGATTTGCTGGATCAAGTCCTGCTTCTTTAAATAAATCAGCATTAATATACATAATAGGATTACTTATAGAGTAAGGTACTCCTACCTGTTCACCATCTACCTGCCCTAGTTCAAGAATATTAGGAAGAAAATTCTCAGCAAGAAATTCTTTATCCTCTGGAAAATATTCATTTATAACTTCTTGAGCTGTTGTATACTCAAAATTATCCTTTGCATAATTAAGATAAGAATACCCCATTTGAACTATTGCAGGATATTTATTTGAAGCTATTGATACCTGAAGATTTTGAGTAAGCCCTTTATACATATCTGGATTAAATTTTTCAATTACCTGTATATCTTGATTCTGATTATTAAATTCTTTAATCAATTCTTTTATAGCTCCTCCACCAAAAGTTTCTGAAGCTACATGCCAGTATTCTATTTGAACTGGCTTTTTCTCCTGTACTGTACTTCCTGCTGCTTCCTTTTCTCCTTGTGAACATGCAGCTGTAAATAACATTGTTCCTACTATTAACCCATTTTTTAAATTTACTTTCAAATTTTTCCTCCTATTAAATATTTATTTAAATTTTTATTATTCCATCTCTATATTCTGTTCTGTAGCTATATCAAAGAAAAGCATATTTTTCTTTGATAATGTTATATACACATCTTCATATCTTTTAAAATCACTGTCATTTGGTACAGATGCCATTATTTTTTCTTCACCGTTTATTGTTATTAAGAGACATTTCTGGCTTCCATAATTTTCTATTTTTGATATATTTCCCTTTATATTATTTTCAGATTTTTCTCTACCAACTTTTACATACTCTGGTCTAATACCTAAATATACCTCTCTTCTTTTTTCAATAAATTTCCTTTTTTCATCAGATATTTTTATTCTATTATTTTTCAATAATAGCTCTCCTTCATTTATATTTACTCTTATTATATTTATTTGAGGTATTCCTATAAATTTAGCAACAAATACATTTACTGGATTATTGTATATTTTTTCTGGAGTGTCTATCTGCTGCAAATATCCTTTATTTAAAACTGCTATTCTATGTCCAATAGTCATAGCTTCTATCTGATCATGCGTTACATATACAAACGTAGGTCTATAGAGGTTATGTAATTTTACAAGTTCTTCTCTTGAAGTATTTCTCAGCTGTACATCAAGATTTGATAGAGGTTCATCTAGGAGAAAGAACGGAGATTGCTTTACTACAGCTCTGCATAGTGCCACTCTCTGCCTTTGTCCTCCTGAAAGTTCCTTGGAATATCTTTTCTCCAACCCTTCAAGATTTAATATTTTCAAAGCTTCTCTAGCTCTTTTTTCTATCTCTTCTCTTTCCACTTTATTCATTCTAAGTCCAAATGTTATATTATCCCAGACAGTCATATGAGGATAAAGAGCATAATTTTGAAATACCATTGCTACATTTCTATCTCCAGATTCTATATCATTCATCACTTTATCTCCAAAGTACAATTCTCCTGATGTTATTTTTTCAAGTCCTGCTATCATTCTCAATGTAGTACTTTTTCCACATCCTGATGGTCCCAGCAGAACAAGTCTTTCCCCTGGATTAATTTCTAAATTAAGATTTTTTACTACTTGTGTATTCCCATAATTCTTACATACATTTTTAAATACTATACTGCTCATTTTTTCTCCTTTTAGTTATCCTTTTATTCCCGATTTAACAAAACTTGTCATTATCATTCTCTGGCAAAATATATAGAGAATTATTGGAAAAATTATTGTCATTCCTGCTATTGCCATAGTTATTCCCCAGTTATTCCCCCCTTCTGAACTTATGAACATCTGTAAAGCAAGAGATAATGTATAGTTTTCTTTACTGCTTAATATTATCAAAGACCAGAAATATTCATTCCATGAGTTGATAAAAAATAATATTCCCATTGCTATTATAGAATTTTTTATCATAGGTATTATGAGATGTATTAAAGTTCTTGTTTCAGATATATTATCTATTTTTGCCACTTCTAAAAGTGATTTTGGTATTCCTCTCATATTCTGCATCATAAGAAGTATTCCCAAAGCATCTCCTAATTGTGGAAGAATCACTCCAAAACTTGTATCCAGTATTCCCAACTTTGACACTGTTAAATAGTTTGGAATCATTGTTACTGTAAAAGGGATAAATAAAGTAACTAATATCATTGAATATATTATTTTCTTTCCCTTAAAGTCCTTGTATGTCATTACATAAGCTGCCATAATGCTTGTAATTATTTTTCCAAAAGTGACCATTGCAGAAATAAAGAAAGTATTCCATATATATTTGATTATTGGAACGTTCTTCCAGATATGCTTATAGTTTTCAAATGTAATTACTGATGGAATAAGTTTCAAAGGTTCAGAAAATACCTGATCCATACTTTTTAATGATATAGAAAGCATATATATCAATGGAAATATCTGTAATAAAATGATTATAAAAAATAGTATATGCCATTTTCTTTCTTTAGTTTTCATAATAAACTCCCTTTTCCAATATTTTTATTTTCAGACTTATTAATATAAAGAAAAACAGAGTTGTAATTATAGCAAGTGCTGAAGCTCTTCCTGTCTGAAAGAAAGTAAAAGCATATTGATATATACTATATACAAGATTGGTACTTCCATTATTCGGCCCTCCCTGAGTAAGAACATTTATGGGAACAAAGACCTGCTGAAGTCCATATACCACTGTCATTATTGATACATATAAAGCTGTAGAAGATGTCATAGGAAGTACTATGTATATAAATATCTGAAAGTTAGAAAGTTTATCTATTTTTGCACTTTCTATCAGCTCAGTAGGGACTTCAAGTATTCCTGCTAAAAGAAGTATCAGATTGTACCCAAATATCTTCCATGCTGTTATTATACTTGCCAAAAGAATTACTAACCCATTAGTTTTCAACCAAAATGGAGATTCTATTCCAAATATCTCATAGACCTTTGATATAGGTCCTGACATAGGATTAAAAAGCCATAAAAATATTAAAGACGCTACCACCAGAGAAATTATACTTGGAAAAAATATCATTGCTCGATAAAAATTTTTCAATTTGCTGATAAGTAAGGCTAGGGCATAGGCAAATATATAAGGTAATATAAAATTAAATATCCCTAAAAATATTATGTATAAAAATGTATTTCCTAGTGATTTATATATAACTGGATCAGTCAATATACCTGTATAGTTATCCAGCATCACAAATTTTTTATTCCTGCTTATCATATTCCAATCAAAGAAACTAAGATAGATAGTTCTCAATATGGGCCAGAAAACAAATACAGTAAAAATACTCATAGCTGGAACTAAAAGTATAATCATATAATTATCTTTTTTTATTTTCAACTAAATCTCCCCTTATATTTAATATTTATTATTTTTATATTGAAATTTTAGCAACCATATGTAAATAGAATATAAAATTAATGTATAATAAGAGTAAAAACTTTAGTTGCATTTAAATTAGTCCTTGAAATAAAAAAGAGACTGAAGTATTCATCAATCTCTTTTTTCATATATTTTTTATCAGTTGATATCTGTTATTAAAATTTTCTCCTACCACCTAGTTACCAACAAATTATTAGCTGCTTTCTTACTGCATTTTTGATATTTTGAGTAAGCTAATGCACCTCTTTCTCTTATCTTTTCATTATCCTCATTATTTAAATATCCGTTTATTGCATCATGTATAGTATAAGCTTCTGGAGCCATTCGCCCTGTTGTCCACAATAAGGGATTAACATTTGCTGACTTTAAATGTTTAGGAAAATAAAGTTTGCTGTAACATGCAAGTATAATAACATCTCTTTTTTTCTTATCTTTATTTATATACTTATTTCTAATATTAAAATCCATAAGTCCATTATGACCAATATATGATATTAACTCTGCATTTCCATCTGTTCCAATAGTTTTATCATTTATTTTGATTTTACTTTTGGTTATTCCAGAACTAGCACTTAAAAAATCTTTTGTACATTCTTTTATATATTTTCCATCATAGGCATCTGCAATTATATAGTAATTTTTTGTTTTATGTTTAAATATAACCCTTTCTAAAACCACTGAGTCTGATTTTTCTGTTTTTAGAAGTTTCCATTCTTTGCTTCTTTTAAAATATGTTTTTATTCCATAAGCACAGCCCCAGTAAAGATTATTTTCTGGATCCTGTCCATTTCCTATTTTCTCTGGAACTTTTACTATCCCCTGATTTTTATTATCACAAAGAGCCACAAATATATGTATTGTTTTAGCTTCTTTATCTATTTCCTGACTATTTATTTTTAAATTAAAGCTGCAAAATATCAGAAAAATAAAGAATATTTTAATCTTTTTCATAGTTTCCTCATTTCTTGATATTTTCAAAGTGCTGTCCCTTTAGTGGGAACAAAAAAGTGTGATGTATCAACCTTTTCAAGTTCTAATAATTTAATTTTTTTATCAATCCCACCAGCATATCCTGTTAAACTTCCATTTTTACCTACAACACGATGACATGGTATAATGATAGAAATAGGATTATGTCCTACTGCCCCTCCAACTGCCTGACTGGACATTCTTTCTTTTCCCATTTTCTTAGCTGCCTTCTCTGCTATTTCTCCATAAGTTATAGTTTTTCCATAAGGAATTTCAGATAAAATATCCCATATAATTTTTCTGAATTCTCCTCCTTTAGGAGATAAGGGAAGTTCCGAAATATTTGGTTCTTCTCCATTGAAATATCTATCCAGCCACTTCTTTGTAATATTAAATACTGGAAGTTGTGAATTATCTGCTATATTTTCTTTGATAGTAGCAGCATAATATTTTTGTTCCTCAAACCATAATCCAATAAGATTATTCCCATCACTTGCTAATAAAATTTTTCCTAAAGGCGATATATAATTCGTTGAATAGTACATTTTTCCTCCTCATTCCCTCATAATGAATTCCATAAATTAACCACTGCATAACTTCTCCAAGGACGCCATGCTTCTGCTAAAGTCAATATTTCCTTTGGAGTATATGATGGCAGTGCTTTTTTTACTCCATAATCTGTCTCTAAAAATGCATCAGTCCATCCCATAGCACGCATAGCAATATATTGTGCTGTCCAGTTTCCTATTCCTGAAATCTTCATCAATTTTTTTATTTCCTCTTCTGGATGAATACAAAAATTAAAATCTATCTCCTTATTTACAAATGCTGAAGCAAGTTCTAAAATTGTTTTTGCTCTTGTTTTAATTATTCCTAATTCTCCAAGAGAATCAGTAATTTTATCTTTCAACTTATAAATATCCTCTGGTTCTGGAAAAATATGAGTCAATCCTTCTATTCCAGTTTCAATAGTTACACCAAATTTTTCTGTAATTCTTGCTGCCAGTGTTTTTGCTGCCTTTATAGTAATTTGCTGCCCTAAAACTGCTCTCACTGACATTTCAAAAGGATCGAAACATCCAGGAACACGAATGCCTAAGGTACAGATATTAGGCTGTATATTATTCATTTTCATCAGTCCTTCATATACTGCATATGGATCACAGGATAAATCAAATAAATTCCTAACTTTAGCTAGTACTTGTGACAGCACAGGTAGAAGTTCAGCTGGCATTGTAACTGCTATAGTATTTTTCTCTGGTTGATTTTCTGCCTGTATCCAGCTGTATATATGTTTTTCTCCATTTAGAAAATGTACAGTGCGATAATATTTTCCCTCTTTTACTGTTTCAACTCCAGGAATAGCACGTAAAGCAAGAAAATTTAATATATGTTCCCATTGATAAGGAGGGCGATATCCTAATGCTAAAGTTATTTCATCTGTTTGTTTCTTTTTATTTCCTCCTTGTTTTCGTAAGGCTGTAGGCACAAGCTTATATTGTTTTTTAAAGACATCATTAAAACGTCTTAAACTGCCAAAGCCAGAAGATATTGCAACTTCAAGAACCGACAAATTTGTATCAGTAAGCAGACTTTTTGCAAGAAGCAGCCTACAGGTTTGTAAATATTGTGTTGGTGTTACATTATATTCTGTTGCAAATGCCCTCCGAAGATGACGAGATGTACATCCAAGATGACTGGCAGTTTCTTCTATACTGTCTCCATTTCCACATTCTTTTTCTAATGTTTTTACTGCTCGCTGTAAAAGAGAAGCTGTTGCATCTGTAACAGAAGTTCCTGGTGCAAGCTCAGGTCTGCATATCAGACATGGACGATATCCTGCCTGTTCTGCTTCTGCTGCTGTTGAATAAAAAGTACAATTTTCAAACTTTGGCATTTTTGCTCTACATACTGGACGGCAATATACCTTTGTAGATGATACCCCTACAAAAAAACGTCCATCAAACCTGACATCTTTTGCTTTAAATGCCATATACCATGCATATTTTTTATCTTTCAGCATCACTTCACCTCCTTTTTTATAATTATATCATTCTTTCCTTAAAAAAATCAGCTGTTTTCGGACATGAATTTTTTATACTTTAAATTTTATTTAGTTATTTCTAGTAATAAAGATATATTATAATTTTTTTATTCTTAGTTTTAAAATAAGCGCTGACATATTCAAGTCATAATTATCTGTTATTATTACTACATAAAGAAAAAACTTATAGGAGTGATAAATATGAAAAAATTAGCTGTTGTTGGAGTTATGTTATTAGCTTTAGGAGCTACTGCATTTGCAAGAGGACATAAAAACTGGAATGATTCTGATGGAAGAATGCATAATTTTGGAAATAGTTCTTGTCAAACATCTTCAAATCATATGAATTTTAAAAGAAGTCCTGAACTGGAAAAAAGCAGTATTCTTATTGAAGAAAAAAGATTAGAAATAAAAAAAGAACTGCTTAAAGACAGTCCTGACTGGAATAAAGTTGAAAAACTTAACACAGAAATAAGTACTGAAAGAGGAAAAATGAGAACTGCTGGAATGAAAGCCAGATTTGAATATAATAAAACTCTTCCTAATCAAAATCAATTATAAAAATATAAAAGCAGGAATTTCGTACTATACACAAAATTTCTGCTTTTTATTAATTTTTTATTCAATATTTCTATTTTAAACTTTATATTAATATATTTTTAAAATTTTAATTTTTTCAATAAAATACTACTTCTTTAATGTAAAATCTATTAGTCCAGAAAATATTTAATTAACTATTTTATTAATAAAATCAATTTCAGTTCTAACTCCTGCATGAGGGTCATTCCATAATCCTTTTGTTAAAGAAATACGCAATAAACATGTATTTGGATCTTCATCATTATTTGCTTCATTATACCAAGCAGCAAATATTTCTCTCAGCTTTGTCATCATTTCTACATTTTTTTCATCACATACCCAGCCTAAGTTTTCTCCAATACCATCAGCTGTAAAGTTTTCTACAATGACACAAATGGCTACTTCAGGATTTTTTAATAATTCCAACATCTTATTTGAAGTTGCATAAGTAACAATATAAAAAGCGCCATCTTCATAGTATGCGTCTACAATACGAGAAGCAGGTTTACTTCTTCCATCAATTCCTGTTTCTAACGAAATAGTAGAAAGAGTTATTAATCCATCTTTATTCCCTACTTGCTTCTCTAATAATTTCATAGCTTCCTCATATTTATTCATTTTTCACCCTCCTAAAATTGATTTATAATTTACTTTGTCTCAATTGTTCTTTACCATGTCCAATTAATTATATATAATTATAATTAGAATAACACGTTTTTTTTATTTTTACAACTATTATTTTTTAATTCAAACACATTTTTCAAAAATATTATACTTTATTAGTTATAAAAAAACAAATAAAGGCAATAACCATTAAATAACTATTCTTGATTATTATATAAAAAAATGAATCTGAACTACCATATTTCATCCAATAGTTTAGATTCATTTCAATTAATTTATTTTAATCAGGTTTATATACTCCACTATTTACAGCATTCTGCATTGCAGCCCTTATTTTAGTACCTCTTACAGAAGCTCCTGCCACTTCTATCTCCTCTGGTTTATAAAGTTTTTCTAAAACCTCTTTCAGTTTTTTTCCTTCTGTAAATTTTAGAATATTTTCATATTTTTCTTTTTGATCAGCTACTGATTTTTCCTTCAAATAATCTGTTCCTTTATATGCAAGTGTTCTATACTTAGGATTCTTCACAGTATCATCTTTTAAATTAAACTGCACTTCAACCTGTGTTTCCTGTCCTGATACAAATACTCCTCTATAAAGTCCATCTCTAAATTCTGCACTATATGAAATAATACTGCTCATTATTGTAAGTATTAATAAACTTTTTCTCATTATGCCACCTCCAAGTTGTTTTATTAATTATAGTTTATTAAAGCTTTCTAAACATTCTTTTATAAGCTCTTTCTTTTCATCTCTAGGAACATAAATGGCAAATATCTCTTTCTCATCTTCTCCATAAAATTTAATTGAACAGCTTTTTCTTCCATACATCATATCTTCTACAACAAATATTTCTTTTATCTTAGAAGCTGATAAATGTCCACCTATTGAAGAGGTTTCATCATGAAAATTTAAAAATCCATGAGAATAGAACCCCTTTGGAAATTTATCTTTTATTTCTAAAACAAAACTAGGTGTTACAACTAATAAAAATACTTTTTCCCAACTTCTTAATATATCAAAAAGTTCATCTAGTTTTGATACATCATATTTTCTTACAGTTGGTGCTGGTGCCTGTCTCAATACTTCTATAAATGATATCCCCAAGTCTTTAGAAATTTTGGCTAAAGATACTCCTTCTTCAGTTTTCAATATTTCTTCAATTTTTTCTCTCATAAATTCCTCCTAGTATAATTTGATTATAGAAATATATTATAATACAAATATTTTTATAATCCAATCTTTTTTTGAAAATTTACGATTAATTATTTTTAATATTAAAAAGCTGCATCTGTTCATCTTTCTCTATTTCTTTAAGTATTATTGAAGACTTCTTTCCTCTATAATTTAATCCTGATTTTTCTGCCTGTTCCTTTTGTAATTTTTTAGGTATATGATATTTTTTTCCATTTTTTATAAAATATTCTCCTGTTTCAAAAAAATTAAAAGTTGTATCATATAAGCTACACTGTTCATAAAGATTTTTTATCCAATCATAGTCACAAGACCTGGCTCCAGCATAATTTTCTCCACTAGCACTTACATCATTTATTATTCCAGTTTTTAGATATTTTTCTATATTTATACTTCCTAAAATAGGAGCTGCTACCACTCCTTTATATTTAAAAGGAAGTTCCAAAAGAATAGGTATCCTCTCATCTGCTCTTTTTTGATTTTCCACTGTAACATTGATACATACATTGTCCCACCCCTCTCCCCAGTCAGATGGAAGGGCCTCTTCTATTCGTTCAGGTCTTTTTGTAAGTATCCAGAAAATCACATCAGTTCGGATCCTAATCATATCCCATATCTCTTTTCTCCATTCATCAGCTTCCTCAAGAAAAAAATCTGAAGTCATACATGTATAGAGAAGAGTTCCTTTCTTTATCTTATAGTTTCCTTTTCTATCTTTTTTCAAGGGAAGGTTAAAATTATTTTTTACTTTATATATTACATCGCTCCTCTGTCCTCTCTGAGCATCCAGATAGTACATATAGCAGTTTAAGCAACCTTCACTTTTCTTATAACAGCCATGCCAGGGATTCCATATTTCACTCATTTTTTCTCCTGTATAAAATTTTTCTCTTCTTTATCTGCATAATAACATTTTTATTCTTTGATTTCAAATTTATATCTTTGAACTTCACATTTTAGTTATAAATCTAATCTATGTTAAAAAGATAAAAATTTAAATTATTGCAAAAATAGCATATTATTTAATTGATAAAAAAGTTTTATAAAGAGAAAAGTTTCTATTATCTTTAAACTGATGTAGCTGATATTGAAAAAAATCTTCATTTTTTATTACATACTTCTACAGTATTGTAAATATAGTTCTTTAATTTTGTCAACAACATAGTCTGGCTTAATTAACGAATAACAATCTTTATAACTTAGAAGATGACACTCTGGATAAATGTCTCTAGGTTCTACACCTTGATGTTTTTTACTTGGATTAGCCAGCCACTCTTTTTTACTGCTTTTAGAACTAAAGATAGCAAAACTTGGAATATCTAAACTTTGGGCTATATGTCTTGGCCCACCTTCGTTTCCAAAAAATATGTCACAATTTGAGATAAGCATTGCTAGTTCTCTTATTGAAGCAGTTTCTATATTTGAAAAGATATTTTTGCTGTCAGCTAATCTAGAATGAAAGTTTTTGGCAAACTCTTTCTCTGATGGAGAATAAAATAATATAATTTGTGGATTCAGTTCTTCTATTACTTTTTTAATAACACATTCCATTTTATTAAGAGGATAAACTTTTTCTGAACGCCTTGAATTTATGGCACATATAAAGATTGGATTAGAAAAATTTATTCCTGATTCTTCCATTTTTTTTCTCATATATTCCTTTTCTTTTTCCTCTATCTGGATTACATAATTATTATCATATAAAATTTTATAATTTTCTGCTAATGGATCCAGCATTTTTAAAAATTTATCAACTTTATCTTTTGAATCAATAGGTTCAGAAATTTTATGAGTATATGTAAAACCTCTATACATTTTTCTTCTCCCTATTCTATATTTACTTTTTAAAGAAAACAAAGTAAAAAATTCACTTTTGGGAGTAGACATTATATCTATTATTATGTCATATTTTTTTCTTGTTACTTTCCATACTTTGATTATATATTTAAAAAAGTTTTTCTGTTCTTCTTTAGTTATTGAAATAACATTATCAATATATGGATGATTTTTAAATAAAGGAGCAATATGCTCATATACTACATAATCAATTTCAGCATCAGGAAAACTCTTTTTAAGGGTGTTACATATAACTGAACTTAAAACAGCATCTCCTATTTGTTTAAAACGTATTATAAGTATTTTCATTATCTTCTCCTTTAAATTTATTCAAAATATCTCTTTCAATATTGTCAAGAAGCCTATATCTTTTTTGATATTGATTTCTTTTTTTACTTGGTATTTCTTCCAGAGATTTTCTTTTTATAGATTCAGTAAAATACCACAGTTTATTTTTTTCTTGAAAAGCATTTAATGATTTCCAAAACGAATCATAATCAGAGAGAATTTTTCTTCTTGAAGTATATCTTTCAGATGTATATATATGAGTAAAATTACCTGTTGCTGCTTTCATAAAATTAGTTTTTAGAGTTTTCTCTAAAAAACAAAGAACTTCAAATAAAAGCTTTTTAGGAAATAAACCATACATATTTTTAGTACAGTTTTTTATATATTCTTCATTCAGTTCTTTTGAAGCTCCTTGTAATCCCCCAATCAAGATTGTCTTTTTCTCTTTCTGTTTTATAATACCAAAAGTTAGAGTTCCAATTATATTTTCATATGAATCTGCTAATTTTATATTAATTTCTCCTTCTTTATCAAAATTGGTATATATACAAAGGTATATTTTAAAGAAAGAGTCATCTTTGACAGAAAAACTACTTAACAAAAGTTTTCCTTTTTCATATAATTCATGGCTCAATTTAGCAGGAAAAAAATCATCTATAAAATTATAACTTTCTATAATACTCTCTGCTTTTTCATGTGAATTTAGACCTTTAATCAAATATGGGCGATGCACCTTACTAACCAACATTGGATAATTAAAAATATTATCTTTTAATTCTTTATGCTTTAGTATAAATTCTCCTACTTTCAAAGAAGAAGGAAGATAAACTATTGTCCTAAAAATAAATTTTATTTGCTTTTTTAATGTATTTATCTCCCCCTTACCTTTTCCATTTTTTATAATATTAAAATATAGCTGTAATATTTGTATAGTAAAACTAAGCTGCAACTCTTCTCCTCCATCTATTTATTTATAAAAGTTAAAAATTAAATCTATATCCTATTGATAATATAATTCTTTGTGAATCATAATCTCTTTTATCTGATTCTCCATCTATTTTTATCTTGAATTTATTTATTTCATACATTAAATCTATTAGAAAATTTTTATATTCTACTCCTCCTCCCATTCCTAAATAAACTCCATTATCTGCTTTTACTTTATGTGAGTAATCTTTTTTTAATCCTGTATTTATATCTGTCATTTTTCCTTTGAAATCATCTTTAAATTTATTGAAAGAGTACCCAATATTCCATTTTAAATATGGTCTCCAGTTTCCAATTCTATCAAAATTATATTTTGTCACTAAATAAATTGGTACTGATTTATAATCTGGCATTTGTTGTTCTAGAGACACTTTGTTTTCAGAATAACGTCTTGTATCTGTCAGTGACTTATCAAAATACTGTGCTCCTATCCCTATTCCTATTTCAAATTCTTCTGAAATTTCCTTTGTGACTTCTACTGCAAAACTTACTACAGCAGCTTCAGCATTTTTATCTCCTATTTGATATCCTTTGTCATTATAAGTTTTATATTTTTCATATACACTTCCTCCTAATCTTAAATATACATTAGTATCATCTTTTTCTGCAAAAACTTGACTGCTTATAAGCATAATTCCTGTTACCCCTAATAAAGTTTTACTAATTTTCATTATTTTTCCTCCTCGATATTTAATTTAATAATTTTTATTTTTATAAATCACATATTTTAATCCTAATATTATAAAAATTATATTTATGCTTACTTTACTATTTTTGTATTTATATGTTTTAAAATACTTTTTCTAATTATAACTCAATATGAAGCCAAATTTCCTTTCAACACACAAACTTATCACTTTTTCGCACAAAAAACATTGTACAAAAATAAAAAAAGTATTTTAATTTTCAATATATACCTTTAAGATGAAACATTTTAAAGATATCGTCATTTATACAGTTAACATTTCAAAAAAAACTTTACTTATTTATAATAAGTTGATATAACTAATTGAGATTATTAATTATTCCATGTTAAAGGAGAATTAAGATGTATAAAAAAATATTGGTATTCATAATTATTTTGGTTGCTTCTCTAAGCATATTTTTAAAATTTATTTCTCACAATGAAAAAGACTTTATATATGTAGTCCCTAAGATAAAATATATTGAAGTTTTAGATAGAAATATTGGTGAATATTCTATTCTTTCTCCTGATGGCGAGAAGATGAATTTTGAAATGAGAAATTTTTTAAATGGAAAAATTTTTTTCAATGTTCCTAATGGAGAATACATATTAGAAATCAATTATGACAATCAAGAAAAATATGTATCTTTTATAAAAGATGATAATTGGAAAAAAATAATAATAACTCTTCAAGGAGATACCTTTTCAAAGAAACAAGAAATAGCATTAAATCTTATCACTCTGACACTTATAATTTTAAATGTTTTTATTTATATAAAAACAAATAAAGAAATAAAAAAAGATAAAATACTTAATTCAGCTTTTTTTATCTTGATTTTAAAAATATTATTTAGTTTTATAGGTAATTTTCAAACTGATTTTATAAAATTCCTGGAGTTTTTTATATCTGCCGCATTAGGTTTTTTAATAATTTTTTATATTTTAAATAACCGCATGAATAAAAAATATAAAAAAATAAAATACCTTGTTTATGTATTAACTGCTCTTTCTTTTGTTTATTATACGCTTATAGCAATAAACTTATTATCTCCACAAATTTATACATATATATTAAGTACTCATGAAATTTTATTAACTTTTCTAAGAAAGATGTATCAGTTTATTAATTTGAGAAGAATTATTCTATTGGCTATTATGCTTAATTTATTAATAAATAAAAGATTTACTGTTTCCCCGTATAAATTTTATTATTTTTCAGTTATATTTTTATATTTATTTATGGAATTTTTTTATATTGCTTTTCCTAAATTTATTAATCTGTACTCTTTTATTAAATTAATAGAATATATGTGTATATACTGGGGGTTGGTATTTGTAAGCTTAAAAATATACACTCCTAATATAAGTAGAGTTGTTCGATATCTTTTGGGATTTACAATCGCCTATATAACCCTATTTTATTTCAAAACTTTATTGGAACCTGGAATTATTTTAATAACCATATTTATTCTGGATTTCTATACAATGACATTTGAAAAAATACTCTTTGTAAAGACTGAAATACTTGAAAAATCTTACACCAAATTATGTCTGGTACAAAATAGATCCGAATTTGAAGAAGAACTTGAAAAAGAACTTAAAAAAAATTTGAAAGTCAAATCAGTACTGGTTAAAATCTTTATCGATGAAAAAGAAATTCTTGAATATTTAACTAGTTTAGATCTTTGTGAAAATAATTTATTTATAAAAAAAGAAAATATAAGAAAAGAAAATTATTCTACTGGAATAAGATTAGCTTTTAATGGAAATCCTTATGTTGGGGCTATATTTATTGAAGAATATGAATATGAAATGGATATTGAAAATATAAAATATCTAATAGGAATATCTGAAAAAGTTGCAGGTATAGCCAATAATATAAAACTTAATTCCATTTACAAGGAGTTGAGTTTTGATGATTAAAATAGGGGTAGATATAGATGAAAAGCTTATTATTCTTTTAAAGGAGATGCTGGATTATGAATTTATAAATACTAAACGTGAAAGTAGCAGCTTTGAAATATTGACACAGAAAATATTACAGATAAAATAAAAGCTAATTATAAAAAGGGAATTCCTGTTATAGTTGTTTTAGGAAAAAATAATATTAAAGAAATGAGAACTTTGTTCTTATCAAATTATGTTGCAGATTGTATTTTAAAACATGAGATCTATGAAATTGAAAAATCTATTGAGAAATTAATTTATTCCAAACAAAAATATACTCAATTCTATCTAAATGATAATCAGAAAAAAGGAATTATTGACTTTTCAGAAGTAACATATATCAGTTATTGCAGAAGAACACGAAGAATTCAATTTCACTTAACTAATAAAGAAGTCTTTACCTTGAAAGAAAATTTTTCTATCATTGAAGAAAAACTAGAAACAATAAATAGTTTTTATAAAATTGAAAGAGGGACCATAATTAACACAAGCTTAATTAGATACATAGATTATAAAGAGGAAACTATAATTTTTAGAGATTTCTCTATATTATATGTGAGCAAAATAAAATTAAAAAAAATAGAAGAAGATCTAAATTTAACTAAAAATATATTATATTTATAGATAAAAAATGGTTGAAAGATGCTTTCTTTCAACCATTTGACTTTTTTTATTTTATTAATGCCCCAAGTTTTAATATAGCTCTTGCATATATTTCCATTCCCTGTTTCAACATATCCAAGTCCATGCATTCATCAAAGCTGTGAGGTTTTCCATTATATTCTTTGAAATTAGGTCCAAATGCTACTGTATTTGGCATCAGCTTAGCATAAGTCCCTCCTCCTAATGCAGCAGGTTCCTCATCTCTTCCTGTTACATTTACATATATCTCTTGTAATTCTTTTACTAATGGATGAGTTTTCTCAAAATAAAGAGGTGCATTATGATTTTCTTTAAAAAATACAATACCTCCCTTTTCTCCTGCTGTTTTCAATCTTAAATCAAGAGTTTTTTCATCTATAGATGCTGGATATCTTATATTAAATTTTACAAACAATTCATCATTTAGAATATTTGTTATTCCTGCACTTATAGTGAGATTTCCTACTTCTTCATTGACAGTTTTAATCCCTAGTTTTTCTCCATCTGAACTTTCACCAATATAACCTGAAATAAATGATATAAATCCTTTTGCTGCATCCTCTTTCCCAATGATCAGATTAAGGAATTTATACATTCCCAAAAGAGCATTAACTCCTTTATGAGGTGAACTAGCATGAGCAGAGACTCCTGTACAGATAATTTCTGTAATATCTCCTTCATAGTTCACAGTATATTCAGCTTTAGTTAAAGATCTCATCTTTTTAAGAGCTGTTTCTACAGTCTCTTTAGATATATTTCTTACCTTAGCTATACACTTTTCTGGTACTATATTTGATCTTGTTCCTGCTTTTATTTCTACAATCTTTGAATCTTTCCATTGAATTTTTTTTCTAAATGAAAATGTATATATCCCCTTTTCAGAAAATATCACTGGAAATCTTCCATCTGGTGTAAAAGCATATTTTGGTTCTTTTTCTCTTGCAAGATAATATTTGATATCCTCATCTCCGCTCTCTTCGTTAGTTCCAAATATTATTCTTACTCTTTTATTAAATTCTGGATGAGTATCTACTGCCGCTTTCAAAGAATACAAAGCTGATATGATAGGAGCTTTATTATCAATAGCTCCTCTTGCTGTTAGCTGATTATTCACTACACATCCTTCATATGGAGGTACACTCCAACTAGCTTCATCCCCTTCAGGAACTACGTCTATATGACCTAATATGGCAATGTATTCTTCTCCCTCTCCATATTCTGCATAACCAATATAGTTATCCAGATTTTTTACTTTAAAACCAAGCCCTTGAGCAATTTCCAACACCTTGTTAAGTCCTTTTTTTAGTTCCTCTCCATAAGGTGCATCTCCTGCTCTATCTGCTTTTACTGTTTTTATTCTTATAATTTCAATGATACTTTTCAATACTTCATCAAAATGTGTATTGATATATTTTTTTATATCCATAGTTTTCTCCTGTAATGGAATTAATCAATTAAAGAAAGAGCAAGGTCTAAAACTTTATCCCCTTTCATCATACCATAATCCATAGTATTGATGATCTCTACTTTTTTTCCTACTGTTTCAGCTACTGCTGCTAATTCAGCTTTTTTATATTTTACTTGTGGTCCTAATAGAAATACATCATAGTTACCCAGATTTTCTTGAAACTTTGCTATACTTAAAGCATTAATTTCAACTTCTATTCCTTTTTTTACAGCTGCTTCTTTCATTTTTTTAACCATAAGACTTGTTGACATTCCTGCATCACATAATAATAATATTTTTTTCATAGTTTTCCTCCTGAATATTTACTTTAAATTTTTAATTATTTTCCTTCATTTTCCATCTGTTCTAATCTTTCCATTTCATCTTCCTCTTTTTTACTTGCCTTGTCTATTATTCTAAGGAATGGAAGATAAATCATTGCTCCAATGATAAGATTTACTATTTGAATAAGAGATCCAGAGATATCTCCCACTGTTAAAAATCCACTGATTATTGCTGGAGTAGGCCATGGAAAAGCTACTCCTAAAGGTTTTGATACAATTCCAAGATTCATTGTTATATATTGAGTAGTTACCATTACCATAGCTACCAGATTAAATGGTATAAGCATAATAGGGTTAAGGATTATTGGAAGTCCAAACAGGATTGGTTCATTGATATTGAATATTCCTGGAATAGTTCCAATAGCTCCAACACTTCTTATATGTTTACTTTTTGCAAAGATTAATATAGCTATAAGCAGAGAAAGAGTAACTCCTGCTCCTCCCATCCATACCATATCAAAGAACTGTTCAGTTATTACATGAGGAAGAGGCTGTCCAGCTTGCAATGCAGCTATATTTTCTACTTGATTTTCCAACCAGAAAGGTCTTACAAATCCATTTACCATTGAACCACTGTTTATTCCAACAGACCAAAGAATTGATATAGCAAAAACTGTAAATATAGACCCTATATATGAAGTTCCAAGAGATTTTAACGGCAAAGCCAGCATTTTATATACAAAGTCATGTATTGTTCCATAGTCTGTCTGCATCATAAGAAGTCTTAGAAGAAGAGCTGCTCCAAGGATAACTGTTCCTGGAATAAGAGCCTCAAATGATTTTATAACTTCAGGTGGTACACCATCAGGCATTTTTACAAGAATATTTCTATTAACGAAAAACTGAAATATTTTTACTGTTAATACTCCAATAACCATAGCCACAAACATTCCTTTACTTCCAAGCCAGTCAAATGTAATAACTGCTCCATGTTCAGTAGAATGTCCCAATGGAGTAAGTATCAAGAATGAAGCTAGAGACAGAAGTCCTACTGCAATGCTGTCAAGTTCAAATTGTTTAGCAAGCTGCTGAGCTACTAAGAAAGCTACATACAGAGCTATAAGTGAAAATGTAGCACTTACAGGGATATCAAGAATATCCTTCCATCCTTCACCAAATAAACTAGTCATACCTCTTTGGTATGCTGGTAGTGGAAAAGCTGAAATCATCAAAAATATAGATCCAATCATTAAAAGAGGCATCATCATTATAAATGCTCTTCTTATTCCATTGATATATTTGTTCTGTGCTATCCATGCAGCTACAGGAACAAGTTTGTCTTCTAGTATCGTTATAACTTTGCTCATCATCGTCTCCTTTTATATTTCTTCCAGTGGTTTTTGTATATTTCTTTTGTAATTTTCCATATATTCCTTTGAAGCTATCTCTATTTTTACCTCATTGCTTCCTTCTATAGGATTTGCAAGATATACTTTAGGTTCATTATCTGGATCTGCTGCAACAAATGAAAACTCTACATTTGTTCCAATTCCCCATTCTCCTTTATTATTCATAGCCACAACAGATATAGCTCCTGCATGCCCTCTTCTTTTTTTCAGCTGTTCAGCAAATTCTGTAACTGCTGATTGAGCAGCTTCTGTAGGGGACATTCCTCTTTTCATTCTTTGAACTGTTTCGTAAGAAAGACACCCTTTCATTATATCTTCTCCAAGTCCAGTAGCTGCTGCTCCACCAGCTTCATTATCTACATAGAATCCTGAACCAGATACAGGAGAATCTCCTACTCTTCCTCTTTTTTTCATAAACAATCCGCTTGTAGAAGTAGCTGCTGCCATATCTTTTTCTGAATCTATACTTATCATGCATACTGTATCATGACCATCATAAGGAGAAAGATTTTTTTCAGTTATCTCTTTCATTCTCAATTCCCAAGTTTTTTTAGCTCTTTCAGTAAGCATATTCTGTCTTACAAAACCATTCTTATGAGCGTAAGCTTCTGCTCCCTCTCCCACAAGAAATATATTGAATCTGTCTGCACTAAGTTTTCTTGCTATACACACAGGATTTTTATAATCTTTTATTCCAGCTACTGCACCTATAGAAAGTGTCTTTCCATCCATAAAAGCAGCATCCAATTCAACTTCACACACTTCATTTGGAAGTCCTCCATATCCTACTGATTTATAGAATGGATAATTTTCAACTTCCATTATTGCTCTTTCTACTGCATCCTGACATTTTCCACCATTTTTTAATATATCAGCTCCTAGAGTTACACCTTCAACAGCCATTCTCCAAGTAGCTATCATAGCCCACTTCTTCATTATTTTTCCACTCCTACTCTTCTATATAAGTCTATTAGCTCTTCTACTAATTCTCTAGCAAGAATTGAGTTCATAAGGTGGTCTTGAGCATGGACCATAAGAAGGTTCATAGCTATTCCATTCCCATCTGCTTCATTACATATAAGTTCTGTCTGCATCCCATGAGCTACAAGTGATTTCTCTCTTGATTCTTTTAAAAGTTCCTCTGCTTTATCAAAATTTCCAGTTTTAGCTTCTTTAAGTGCTTCATAAGCCAAACTTCTTGCCTCACCAGCGTTACCTACTATTGTCATTGCTACTTCTTCTAAATCTAAATCCATGTTCATTACCTCCTTAGATATTTTTGATTTTTTAAGGTTACACCTATATTAGCACTAGTCAAATAAAATGTCAAAAATCACATTTTTATGCCCGTATATCGTTTTTAAAGTTCTAATTTAATTATTATTCTTGAAATAAAATATAGTATATGGTATGATTTAGTAGATATGACGAAAATAAAATAATTGTATTTCGTTTAACTTTCAGAAAAAAAATATTCAAAAATATAAAAAAATTTTTAAAAAGGAGATTTTTATGAGTTTTGATATACTTCAGAAAGATATTCAGGTAGAATTTTCCAAACATCTCAATAGAAAAGAAAGAAACCTTATCAAATTTTTGTCCATAAAAGATAAAAATGTAACTCTTCCTTTTAAAGAATTTTTAAAATATCTAGATTTTGAAACACAGGAAGAAGGAATAAAATTTCTTAATTTATTTATGAATAAATATATTATTCTTTCATCAAATAACTCTAAGTATCTTGCATATTTAAATATACTTCAATCTTTCTATATATCTGGTGATGATATAACATTGATATTTCCTGACGAAATAGCCAGTTCTTTTAAAAAAGGAACTAACTATGAAAAGCTTGGAGTCAATAGAGTTCTTACATTCAGAGAAAAATTTTCATATCGTCTATACCAATATGTAAAAAGAGCTCCAGAAGACAGTGTATATATCCCTATGGAAATTTTAAGAAATCTTCTTGAAATCAAAGAATCATATAAAAGATATTATGATATTGAAAAAAATCTCCTGATTCCAGTATTGAAAGATCTTGAAGATAACGGAGACCTTCCTCTTTTATACACTAAAAATAAAAGTGGAGATTACAAAAGTGCAAAAATTTTGGGAATTACTCTTGAAAAGCAGATAGTAGAAAATAGTAATACTATTATAATTAATGATATTATGACGAAAATAGGGAAAGAGGTTAAAAATTTTACTGAAATATACTCTATAATATTAAAAGCTCTAGCTGAACATGGAGAGGAATATGTTAGGACTAATACAGAATATGCTCTAAAAAATTTCACTGGAAATTTTGACATTTTTCTAGAACAGCTTTTATTAAAAAATACTCCTGTAGAAAAAGCATATCTTACAGTTAAAAAGAAATTCAAAACATTATTTGAACTTCATATGGAAGTAATGAAGGTAGCACAGAAAGAAAGCCAGTATCCTTCTAATTTAAAATTTCTTATCAAAATATATTCTTTGAAAGATGGAGAATCTACTGTATGTGATGGAAAAGATATTTCAATGAAAATATCATATAACAAAAATGATTTTTCATATATAGAAGTGTTCAGACAAAAAATAAAAGAAGAAAATCCAAATGGAGAAAAATATAAAAAGGAAGCTGATTAGAGCTTCCTTGTTTTTATTTATAGTATTTTTAATTTGTAAAATATCAAATTAATAAGCTACTTCATATAATCCTAAGATATCTTATAAAACTACATCTTTTGGATTTCCTCCAATACATGTATCTGTAAGGATATCTTTAGTTAACTATGGTTTTCAATATTTTTATTATCAATTTTTAAATAACTCTCCCAATCTTCTGGAAATCCTATACAACTTATATCAATAACTTCTAAAAATTCATTAAAAGTGTTCTTTATATCTTTTAAAATTTTATTATTCCATTCTTCTTTATCTCTAATTAATATTCTCATTACTAAAACATAATCAAAAATTTTATAAGTAGTTATTGGAAATTCTTTAGTTTTAGCTGGTGTTGAAACCACTTTATAATTATAAAGTCTCATATCATGTGCCAACATATTTCTAAATCTTCTCATTGCTTCAATCCAATTTCCAAACTGTATTTTGCTGTACCCATATTCCTTTGCAATTTTTTTCTGAACACTATTATCAAGCAATACATAAAAATTTTCTAAATTTCCTAAAGTAAACAATTCTATTGCAACCCATATAGGATAATAGCCTTGATAATTTAATTTATGATGCTGAATAAAAGGCAATTCTTCATTATCTCTAATATTTTTATTAATAAAGGAAATAAATTTTGAATGTTTATCCTTATCCTTAAAATCTCTGCTAAACATGTAAGAAATATTTCCTTCTGAGTAACTGTGTGCAAAATTATATGAAATGGAAGTTTTTAAATCTCTTTCAATAATTTCCATTCCATATAAAAATATATTTCTAATTCTCATATCAAATTTTATAATTTTATAAATATAATCAAAAGTTAATTCTTTGGGATAACAGTCATTTGCTAAATCTTTAAAGTCATGTAAATATCCTGTAAAATGGTAATAGTTAATTCTTTTTAAAACTTCTTTAGCAAAATTCTCGTTTTCTATAACTAGATTTCTATTCTTTAATTTATTAATTTGTTCATCAAATGTTGTTGGAGGTTTTAATTGTGAACTAATAAATTTAATAAACTTATCATTTTCAATATTCATGTATGACTCCTTATAAAAAAAATCGACCCTTGCATGGGCCACATAACAAAAATAAAGTTAGAGGTGTGCAAAGGTCTGTATCATACTAAAATAATATCATATTAGTAAAAGAAAGTCAATAATATAGATATTCATTTATTCCTAGTTCTCTGTAAAGTTTATCATTTGTTGTATGAATATATGGCCTCTTAGTAATTTATACTACATAATCTTCTCCTCTATACTTTTAATAAAAATTCCACTTTTTTAAAAATTTAATTAAATTTTACCAGTTTTATTTCTGTTGTTTTCTTTCAGTTTTAGCTATATAATATTCTAAAGAGGTGAGCCTATGATATTGAAAAAATATAATCCTGATGATTGTATTAAATTATTAAAACTCTTCTATGATACAGTTAGGAATGTAAATAAAAAAGACTATAATGATGAGCAGCTTTCTGTATGGGCTTCTGATAACTATATAGAAGAAAAATATGCCCTCTGGCAAAAGTCTCTTTCTGAAAATTTTACTATTGTTGCTGAAATCAATGGAGAGATTGTAGGTTTTGGAGATATAGAAAAAACTGGCTATCTCAATAGGTTATTTATTCACAAGGATTATCAGAATATGGGAATTGCATCAGCTATAGTTAAGGAACTTGAAAAATATGCAGAGAAAACATGTATATGCACAATAATAACAGAGGCTTCAATCACAGCTAAACCCTTCTTTGAAAGGCTGGGATATACATTGGTAAAAAAACAGCAGGTAGAGAGAATAGGAATTTCTCTTACTAACTATGTTATGGAAAAAAATATATTGAGATAAGGTTCATTTATAAAAAATCTAAATTCTAATATATTATTTCTATTTTAAATTATATGACAGAATAATATGTATATGGTCAATAATAATTTTGCTGGCAGGTACCAGATAAGGAGCTGAAATGATTAGAAAAGCTAAAAAAACTGATATAGAAATTATTTCGAAAATCTATATAGACAGTCGTAGAAAAACATATAAAAATATTCTTCCAGATAATTATCTCAATTCTCTAACTTATGCACAAGCAGAGAAAAAATGGGAAGAATATTTAGAAAATGATAATAATGTTATTTTTCTCCATTTAAATGACAAAGGAACTATTACATCTCTTGCAGCAAGTAAACCTTACAGACATCTCAAAAAATGTCTCTATTTAGATTCACTTCATGTGTCTCCTGAATTTCAAAGTAAAGGAATAGGAAAATCTCTTATCTTAAAAACTGCTGAATTTGCTTTGGAAAATGGCTATGACACTATGACTATCTCTATTCTTAGAGGAAATGACAAAGCTGAAAAAATTTATCAATATTTAGGAGCTGTATATCTTAATGATTTTATCAATTATTTTGACAATACTTCAGCTATGTCTACAGTATTTATATGGAAAGATTTACCCAAATTAATAAGCAAGCATAGTAAATAGTATATAAAAAGAAGCTGATATGAGATAAATTTTTATTACTCTATATCAGCTTTTTATTTATTAGATTCTCATTTCCATTATGATTTCTCCATCTTCATCCATTTCTCCTGTCTCTTTAAATCCACAGGCTGAGTACAGCTTCATAGCCAATATATTTTCTGGTTCAAAAGATAGATTTATTTTTCTGATTTTTTCTTTTCTAAAAAAATCAATTATCTCTTTCATAGCTTTTTTTCCATAACCTCTTTTTTGATAGTTTCTATCTATCATAAAACGACATATCCAATACTCATCTTTATCTTTTTCCATATTAAGCATAACAAAACCTATAAGCATCTCTTCTGCATATATTCCAAATAACTTAACTGTTTCCCTGTAGACATATGCCTGTGCTATGGAATAGATATTTGAAGCAACAAAAGCGCTCTGTTCCTCATTAACTTCCAACTTAATACATTCATCATAATTATCTTCATTGATTTCTCTTAAAGTAATTACTTGATTTGATTCACTCATTTAATTCCTCCTGATTCAATCTAATTTTTTCCAAAAATATATATGATTTTCTATCTATTTTTTTTATTTTCATAATAATTCCCCCTTTTTCTTACAACTTTTATCTTATTAAATTGTAGCAGATCAATCAAATATTTACAATTTTTTATATATTATCTAAAATTTTTATTTATCTTATTAATCCTCTTTCATTCTATTTTTTTTATATAATTATCTTAAAAAAAAGTTTTTCTTACAAACTTTAAAAAAAATTTATCTTGACTTTACTACATTTTTAAATTATAAATATAGTAACTACTACATTGGCTAAATTTAATAACTTTTATCTAAAATCAAGGAGGGCAAAACTATGGAGTACGGAATTTTATCTGTCATCCCACCGCTGGTAGCTATTATACTGGCATTGGTGACAAAACAAACAGTTTTTTCACTTTTTTTAGGTCTGTGGATCGGTACTACAATCATCTCTGATTGGAACCCAATAATTGGATTTCCAAAAATGATTTCTGATTTTTTTATTCCGCTGATTGGGAACAGCTGGAATGCAGGAATGATAATGCTTATTGTTTCTTGTGGAGGATTTGTATATCTTATAAAAGTTTCTGGTGCAGCTAAAGCATTTGGGGATTATGCTTCTAAGAGAGTAAAAACAAGAAAAGGTGCTCAGCTTACAGCTTATTTTGCAGCATTTGCTTTTATTTTTACAGAGCCAACTCTTACACTTGGAGCTATCATGAGACCAATTACTGAAAGACTTAGAATATCAAGAGTAAAGCTTGCATACATATGTGACGTTATGGGGTGTCCATTTGCAACACTTTCTCCAATTACAAGCTACAGTACTTATGCTATTGGATTAATAGCTACTCAGTTTGCTATGCTGGGGATAACTGATAATCCTTGGACTACATATCTGAAATCTATACCATACAATTTCTATGCTATGTTTGGTATGCTTGCTTTGTTCTTTGTTATCATATTTAATCTGGATATAGGACCTATGTATAAAGCTGAAAAGAGAGCTATTGAAACTGGAGAGCTTATAGGAGAAACAGATAACCCAATGGGAAAATATGATCTTGATGAAGAGACTTTATTTAAAGATTCAAATATAACACTGGCTAGTTTCGTTATTCCACTTCTTGCATTATTTGCTACATTGATAGCTATGATATTATGGACTGGAAAAGCTGGTGAAAATGGTATAGGAGGGGCTTTTGTTAATTCAAATATATCTCTTTCTATCACTACTGGGTTCTTAGTTGCTTCGATAGCTGCCGGAATAATGGGTGCAAAATCTAAAATATTTAAATATGCTGACATTGTTCCTATGTTCTGTAAAGGAGTTGCTTTAAACTCTGACATTCCAATTATATTAGTATTAGCATGGTCTATTGGTTCATTGACAGGGGTTATGAATCTTAAAGGTTATTTAATAAATATAGTTGCACACTACAATATAGCTGCTGGTCTTATGCCTGCATTCTTGTTTGTAGTTGGAGCTTTCGTTGGATTCTCTACTGGAAGTTCTTGGGGTGTATGGGCTATAATTATGCCGATATCTCTTCCAATAGCTCATACATTTGGAGTACCAATGGAACTTATGATAGGGGCTTCTTTGAGCGGGGGAGTATTTGGAGATCACTGTTCTCCTATATCAGATACAACTATACTTGCATCTACAGCAGCTGGTTCTGACCATGTAGAGCATGTAAAAACACAGCTTCCTTACAGTATGACTGTTGGAATATCTTCAATCATAGGTTTCCTAGTAGGAGGACTTATCTCTCCAATACTTGGACTTATAGTTACAGCAATATCAATAGTAACAGCTCTCTTCATATTCTCTAAGATAGCTGAAAAAAGAAATGGTAAAATTTTAGGAGGAGTACAATGATGAATAAATCGAAAATATATTTTCCAGACTATATCTTCTATAATGGAAATGTTCATACAGTAGATGCAGAAGATAATATTTATGAAGCTGCTGCTGTATCAGGAAATAAAATAGCCGCTGTTGGAAGTAATGATGAAATAATGGCTATGAAAACTGGCAAAACTGTATTGATAGATTTAAAGGGAAGAAGTCTTATCCCAGGTATTAATGATGCTCACAATCATGCATGGGAAACTGGTTTAATGCTTGAGGGAATAGTACTTTTCGGTATCGACAGCATGAAAATGCTTCAGGAAAAAATCATAGAAAGAATAAATGAAGTTCCAGAAGGAACATGGATACAAGGAGGAAGCTGGATAGAATCTCAATTTGAAGAAAATAGAGCTCCAAATCGTTATGATTTAGATGCTGCCTCTCCACATAATGCAGTTGTATTAGAAAGAATATTTGGTGCATGTTCAGTAAACTCAAAAGCATTGGAGTTGGCTGGTATCAATAAAGATACTGTTGATCCTCCAAAAGGACATATAGAAAAAGATGAAAATGGAGAACCCACTGGTGTTCTTCATGGAAATGCTGTCCTTTTAGTAAGAAAAGTTATGCCTGGACCTTTTGGAAGTGACGATTTTGGAGCAGGAGAAGGGGAACCTTCTATTCCAGTATTAGAAAAATCTATATCTCTTGCAATAAAGGAATACAATAAATATGGAATTACAAGCATAACAGAACCAGGAGTAAGTTCTGGTGTATGTAAAGCTTATCATGATTTATTAAAGAAAAATGAACTTAAATGCAGAATAAATCTTATGCCTAACTGGCATGGTTTCACATTACAGCAAAATGAAAAAGAGCTAGATCAACTTCTTAATGATTACGATTTCTCATCTGGTTATGGAAATGACTGGATACGTTACTCTTCATTAAAGATGGCAATAGATGGAGGACTTACATCTATGACAGCTCTAAAATCTTGGAATTACAAAGGGGAGGATTCATTGAGAGAATTTCCATTGAGATTGGATATCACTAAACTTGATGAATATATAAAGTCAGCTCATGATTCTGGATGGGATATAGGTATTCATGTAATGGGAGACGTTGCTATAGATAAAGCTGTAGATGCTATCTACAAAGCTGTTAAAGCTAACCCTAGAAAACATCAGCACTCTATAATTCATGCTTATTACCCAAGTGAAGAAACTCTTAAAAAAATGAGTGAAGTAGGAATAATGGTAGCTGCTCAGGCAAGTTTTATATATGTAGAAGCAGATGGCTATGATTCTCTGCTCCCTAGGGATAAGCAAACAAGTTTTACTCCATTAAAAACTTACAAGGATAATGGAATTGTAGTTTCTCTTACTACTGATATGCCTTGTTCAAATTTGAATCCATTTATAAATATGTATGCAGCTGTAACTAGAAAAGGTTCTAGAGGTTATTCTCTTGGAGATGAAGAAAAAATAAATAAAGCTGAAGCTTTGAGAATGATGACATATAATGGTGCTGTACTAAATGGAGAAGAGAACTTCAAAGGAAGTATCGAAGCTGACAAACTGGCAGATCTTGTTATCATTGACAGAAATCTTTCTCAGGTGCCAGATGAAGAGATAAAAAATATCAAAGTTGATTTCACTATGCTTGATGGAAAAATCATCTATCAAAGATAGGGAAGTCGAGGAAGTGAATAGATGCTGTATCTGATCATAGCAGTTTTATCAAATACCTTTATGACTTTTATTATAAGATTGTCAGAAAAGGAAAAAAGCAATCGTTTTAATGTAAATACTTTTAACTATCTTTTTGGAGGTATATTGGCATATTTTGTTATTAGAAAGGAAAGTATATTCTCTTTTGATGGAGATTACAAATATACACTTTTCCTCGCAGTGATAAATGCCGTTTTATACATTACCTGTCTTTATCTTATGCAGGTAAATATGAAGAAAAATGGAGCTCCTCTCACTACTACATACAACAGACTGGGGCTCCTTATCCCTATCCTTGTATCTGTCATACTGTTTAAGGAATATCCTAATCAAATGCAGATAATTGGATGTATTTTAGCTATCTTTTCTATCTATTACATCAACAAAAAAGATAAGAAAGATGAAAAAAGCAAGGTTTCTCCCTTACTTCTTATAGCTCTTTTTATGGCTGGAGGTATGGTAGACACTTTAGCAAAGATATATGGATATTATGGAAATTCAAATTTACAAGGTCATTTTATTTTCTATACTTTTGTTTTTTCCTTTATATTCAGCCTTATACTTAGCATCAAAAGTATTAAAAATCTGAGTAAAAGAGAGATACTTATTGGTTTCTTTATAGGTATTCCCAATCAGATTACTACTCTGGCTCAACTAAAAGCTGTAGCTGTGCTTCCTGCTTATCTGGTATTTCCAGCATACAGTATTTCGGTTATACTTTTAGTCAATCTTGTGAATTTTCTTTTCTTTAAAGAAAAGCTCACAATGCGTCAGTATGTGGGAACAGGTATCATCATTTCGGCTCTTATATGCATGAATGTCTAGAAATATTCCTTGCTTTTATTATTAAATTATTTTATGATAAAAGAAAAGAAACGTGAGGTATGATTCATGACTGGAATTGCAAAGCTGTACAGGAAAAACTATAATAACCTGACTAAAGCTGAAAAACAAATAGCAGAATATATCTGTGGTAACCCTAAAAAAGTTATCATGATGACTTCCTTAGACCTTGGAAAAGAGCTCAATGTCAGTGATGCAACAGTGTTGAGATTTTCTAAGAAAATAGGATTTTCTAAATATAATGAACTTAAAGAATATCTTGCAGAAGAATTGGAAGCAAGAAAAAGTGTCATTGATAAAATGCTGGATAACTGGAACAATGACAGAGAGGATAATAACAGTGTTAAGAAAATGATAAATGCTGATATTAAAAATATGCAGAAACTTTACATGGATTTAGATTTAGAAGAAATAGATAATGTAGTAAAGCTTATGCAGACATCAAAAAAAATATTTGTTATTGGGGTAGGAAGCAGCAGAGCTGTTGCTGAAATGCTTGGATGGCATTGCATGGTTTTAGGTCTGGAAGCTGTAACAATATCTGAAGGAGGATATGGATTATTTGAAAAAATAGCCCATGTGACAAAAGATGACTGTGTAATATTTTTTAGTGTTCCTAAATATCTGAAAGATGAAGTACAGATGATGGAGCTTCTTCATACTAAAAAAGTTCCTTCAGTTGTTATTACAAATAATCTTTTCTCTAAAATTGCTTCTTATGCTTCTATATTTATCCCAGTTGAAACAGATAATACAAGTTTTTTTAATTCTTTTATACTTCATGCAGAGGTATGTAATGTTATTCTTCTAAAACTTTTTGAAGGAGACAGAAACAGATATTTTCAATATTTCAAACAAAATGAGAAGGATCAAAGCTTTCTTTACGAAGATGAGGAGCCTTCTTCTACATATTAAAAATTGGCTGCTAGTTAGCAGCCAATTTTAATTACATTAAATTATATTTTTTCAATTTTTCATAAAGCTGGCTTCTTGTTATATTTAAAATTTTAGCAGCCCTTGTTTTATTTTTTCCAGAAGTTTCCAATGCTTTCAAAATAGCTTTGTATTCTGTCTGATTCTTTTGATATGCCAAAGTATCCTTTCTATTCTCTTCTTCATCTATTGATTGCTCTATAAATATCCTTGGAAGAAAGAAATCAAAATGTTCTTCCTGCAAGATTCCACTAGTTGTTGTAACACAGGCTCTTTCCAATACATGTTCAAGCTCTCTTATATTTCCAGGCCAGTGATACTTTTGAAAATTTTCCATCATTTTTTCAGATATATCTTCAATGGAACATCCATGACACTTATTAATTTTTTTAATAAAATGTTCACACAGAAGAGGAATGTCTTCTTTATGCTCTCTCAAAGGTGGAATATGTATTTCAATTATATTTATACGATAATATAAATCTTCACGAAATCTATTTCCTTTTACCATCTCTTTAAGATCTTGGTTAGTACAACAGATAACACGTATATCCAGATTTATTGTTTTATTGCTTCCTACTTTTTCCAATTCTTTTTCCTGTAAAACTCTTAAAAGTTTTGCTTGAAGAGAAAATGGAAATTCTCCAACTTCATCGAAAAGTATAGTTCCTTTATTTCCATACTCTAATTTTCCAACTTTTCCACCTTTTACAGCTCCAGAGAATGCTCCCTCAGTATATCCAAAAAGTTCTGCTTCCATTAAATCTTTTGGAATAGCAGCACAATTTATTTTAATAAAATTTTCAAATCTTCTGTTACTGAGATTATGAATTGCATCAGCAAAAACTTCTTTTCCTGTTCCTGTCTCTCCAGTTATTAATATAGAAAGATTAGAATCCGCTACTTTTTTAATTGTTTCCTTTATCTTCAATATTTCTGGTGCATTCCCAATTACACTATCAATACTAAATGTTGTTTTCTTTAGTATAGATAATTTATGTTGATATGATTGTATCTCATTGTGTAGTTTATTTATATCGTTATTTAATTTTTGGATATGATCTAAGTCATGAAAAGTAGCTGAAGAAAGAGCCCCTCTTATCACTCCATCTTTATCCCTTATGGGAAATCGATTACAGATAGTCATCTCCCCATTTTTCATCATAAAAAGCTCCCCTATCTCCTCTTTTCCTGTTTTTAAAACTCGTGGAAGACAGGTATTAGGTATTACTTCTTCAATCGGAACTCCTATGACATTTTCAATGCTTACTCCCAAAATATCAGCATAGGATCTCCCAATGTAGCAAATTTTTCCATTCTCATCAATCAGAATAGATAAATATAGTGAATCTACCGCTAACTTTAATAATTCATCTAATACTAATGTCTTGGCCACTCTATGCCTCCCATACACTTTCTCTAAATTATAGCATAATAATCATATTCTACCAAATACAAAGTATCCTTAAAAATTATATAAAATGTGTCTGGAAAATAATACAATGAGAATTTCACTGTCTGATTTGCTGTACAGTTTTTATGACAATTTTACTTTAAATCAGCATTCATATATTGGCACTTCTTTTGCTTTATTAATAAGCAAGTAACAAAAGTTAAGGAGGAGGAGATTATGAAAAAGAAAACAATAATCACAGCAGCTGTTACAGGAGCAGTACATATTCCAAGTATGTCTGAATACTTACCTATAACACCAGAGCAGATAATTGAAGAGGCAGTTGCTTCAAATAAAGCTGGAGCAGCTATCGTTCACATTCACGCAAGAGATCCAAAAACTGGTCAGCCAACAAATGATCCAAAATTAATGAAACAGATTACTGATGGAATTAGAAACAGATGTGATGTAATTATAGGAATAACTACAGGAGGAGCTATTGGAATGAGTTCTACAGAACGGCTTGCTGCTGTTCCATACTGTAAAGCTGATCTTGCTTCTTGTAATGCAGGATCTGTAAATTTCTGTTTTTCCCCTATTGCTGATAAAATAAAAGAACCTAAATTCGATTGGGAAATTCCATTTGTAAAAAATACTTATACAGTACCTTTTGCTAATACCTTTAAAGATATCGAAGACTATATATCTATTATGCAGGCAAACAATACAAAACCTGAATTCGAAGTTTATGAAGTAGGAATGATAAATAATATTGCATATTTTTTAAAGAAAGGTTTTATTAAACCTCCTGTATATCTACAATTCGTTCTTGGAGTAATGGGAGGACTTCCAGCAACTCTAGATAATCTTCTTTTCCTTTATAATACTGCTAAAAATACATTTGGAGATAATTTCATTTGGTCTTGTGCAGCAGCAGGAAAAGATCAGATGAACATTACAACTACTGCTTCTATTCTTGGAGGAAATGTCAGAGTGGGCTTAGAAGATAATCTATATATTTCTAAAGGAGTTCTGGCAAAATCAAATTCTGAGCAAGTTGAAAAAGTTGGTAAGATAATTCAGCTTCTTGGAAATGAAATAGCTTCTCCTGATGAAGCCAGAGCTATTTTAGGTCTTGAAAAATCTTAAAAGATATAACAAAAAACTCTATTAAAGGGGGACTTATGATACAAATAATTGGATTATTAATTGCTATGAGTGTTCTTGTTTATCTGGCATTTAAAAACTGGGGAATGATTCCAGCCTCTCTTGTTGCTTCTATTTTGATAATACTTACAAATAGAATGGATTTTTGGGAAGCATTCTCTGTAAATTATGCAACAGCACTCAAGAACTTCGTTGGTACATACTTATTGATGTTTTTTCTAGGGGCTACATTTGGAAATATCATGGGGGAAAGCGGGGCAGCTAAATCCATCTCTTTAAAACTAATGAAATTATTAGGAAAAGAAAGAGCTATATTAATTATTGTCCTTTCTGCGGCCATTCTATCATATGGTGGAATTAGCTTATTCGTCTGTGTTTTTGCAATCTATCCTATTGGAGTAATTCTGTTTAAAGAAGCAAACATCTCTAAAGAATTATTTCCAGCATGTATGCTGTTTGGATGCGCAACTTTCACTATGGTAGCTACTCCTGGAACTCCTGCTATTTCTAATATTATCCCAACAAATTATTTTGGTACAAATGCATATGCAGCTCCAGTATTAGGAATAATTGCAACTATTCTTATGTTTATAATGGGATATTATTATCTTATCTGGACAAATAAAAGATTACAAGCAAAGGGAATTGGATTTACTCCTGGTCCCAATGATGATGAAAAAACTTTAAGCATGTCTGATACAGATGATCTTCCAGATTGGAAAATTTCTATTTTCCCACTTGCATTGGTTATTGTAATGATATTTGTCCTAAAAAATCTTACATCTATGTATGCTGTGGTTATAGCTTTAGCTTGTGGAGTACTTGTTGCATTGCTTTTATTTTGGAAACATTTAGAAAATCCATTAAAAGTAGTTAATCAAAGTGCTACTTCTAGTATTATTTCTATACTTAATACTGCTGCAATAGTCGGATTTGGAGGTGTAGTTCAATCTTCTGCGGGATTTACCAGTATTGTTGATTTTGCTCTGAATTTAAAAATGGGACCTCTGGTTTCTGCTGCTATTGCAGTAAACATCGTTGCTGGTATTACAGCTTCTTCATCTGGAGGGCTGACAGTATTCATGGATGCTTTGGGAGCTCAATATCTTAAACTTGCTCAAATTTCTGGCATCAGTCCGGCAGCTTTACATAGAGTGTGCTCTATTGCATCCTCAGGACTTGACTCTCTTCCACATTCAGGAGCTACTGTTACTTGTATAATTTCATCAGGATTAACACATAAGCAGGCGTATAAATATGTTTTTGTAACTAACTGTGTAGTTCCTATTATTGCCTTAATAATAGTTGTTGCATTGGCTAGTTTTGGAATTGTAACTAATTAAAATAAGTAGGAGGTAATTTTATGAAAGCAGCAATTATGGGAGTAGGTTCACTTGGAACAATAATAGGAGCTTTAATTGCTAAAAATGGAGGAGATTGTATTCTTATTGATGCAAATAAAGCACATGTGGCAGCTTTAAATGAAAAAGGAGCCACTGTGACTGGAAAAATGCAGCTAAATAATATACCAGTTAAAGCTATAACTTCTGATCAGATGGAAGGAATATATGATATTGTTATCTTACTTGCAAAACAAACATATAATGATATAGCTTTAAAACAATTATTACCCCATTTAGGACCTAGCAGTGTTGTGTGTACATTGCAAAACGGTATTCCAGAAGAATCTGTTGGAGCAATAATAGGAACTGAAAGAGTTGTTGGAGGAGTTGTTGGGTGGGGAGCTTCTTTCCGTGGTCCTGGAGTTTCTGAATTAACTTCAGATGTTTCAGCTATGAGATATGAACTTGGAGAAGTAGATGGTAAAATAACAGAAAGATTAAAAAAAATTCAAGAACTTCTGGCCTTAACTGGAACTTGTGTCATGGTTAATAATTTAATGGGATTACGTTGGGCAAAAGTTATTCAAAATGCAACTTTAAGTGGTATGTCTGCTGCTCTAGGTGCAACTTATGCTCAAATATTAGATGATGAAAAAGCAACTACTTGTGCTGCATATGTTGGTGATGAAATAGTTAAAATAGTTAGAAAACGTGAAATTGTTCTTGAAGATTTAGTTCCAGGATGGAGTTATTACGATTTGGCATTTAATAATAAAAAAGAGCTTGAAGAAGCTAAAGTATGGTTAAGAGAATATTTTAAACCACACAGACCATTAAAAGCCAGTATGCTTCAAGATATGGAAAAAAATATAAAATGTGAAATAGACTACATTGTTGGTATTTGCAGTGATTGGGGTAAAAAATTAGGAATAGCAACTCCTACATGTGATACTATTGTTGCTATTGTAAAAGATTTTGAAAGTAAAAAAATCCCTCTTCCTACAATGAAATGCTTAGATAGATTCACTCTTATAGAAAAATAATCTACAAAAAGTTCAATTTAAAGAAACTGACTAAAAAGCCAGTTTCTTTTTTTAATTATATTTCATTATCTATTAGAATCATAACTAAGTACCTTATCTTAGAATTTTCTTTAAACAAAGTGTATTCCTCTTCAAAAAAGACAAAGATATTCTGAGAAATTAAAATATCTTTTAATTCAGCCCATTTTTGAACTCTCTCTATACTGTTGGATATATCCTCTTTCTTAAAAAGACTTTCACTCCACATACAAATATAGCTCCCTTTATTTAAAACAACAGATTTATTCTCCCTGTTTTTAAAAGAAATATATAAGTGGGATCCTTTTATTTCTTCTTGTAAATCATTTTTAAGAAATTTAAATCCAAAATACTTATATTCAAACTTAAGAGGAAATTTTTCAAAGATTTTCTCTTCTGGGGAAATCTCTGTTCCTTTTATATCTTCAAACCTTTTTATAAAGGGGATATCTAATTCTATATTCTTACCTGTTTTATGATTCATCAAGTGCTTTTCTAAAATTTTTTTCTGGTTTTTTAAACATACGATTTTATTTTGAACTTCAGAAATTATTTCTTTCAATATCTTTTCAAACTTATCCTCTTCTTTAGTAAAGATATATTCTTTTATCTGCTCCAGAGATATTCCCAGATTTCTTATATAGTTTATCAATTTTAAATTAAAAATCTGTTCTAAAGAATAATAATTATAGTTATTGCTTTTATCTCTAAAAGCAGGAGTAACTAAGTTTTCATTGCTATAGTATCTCAATGTAGAAACTGGGATTTCTGTTATTTTTGAGACTTCATTTATTAAATAATATTCCTTCATTACTCCTCCTTTTCTTTAAAATATATCTATTTTACTTTATGTTTTTCTTTTAATCTTGCTAAAAGTTCCTCATCTGGTACTATATCTTCATTAAGAAAATCTATAATTATTCTATCTACAGGAATCACTCCTGCTGTCATAACTACTCCATATGGAAGTGACATTCTGAACGTCTTTAAATTTTTCAGCATTTTATCCAGATTTCTTTCTGGAACAGTAAGGATAAAGGTACAGTCTGTTCCTGGCCATGTAAGAGTATCTTTATGTTTCACTTTAGCATCCCATACACTTTCTATTTTCTTTTGAATAGTGTAATAATAGAATTTTATTTCATCAAAAAATTCTTCCAACCTTCTTTTTTGTGATTCATTTATATTTACGAATATCATCTTGTAGTTGTAATGCCCATCAGTCATTTCTTATCCTCCCCTCTACTTTCTTCCAGTTAACTTCTTAGGTAAAAGCATTTTAATTCTAATAATTGTTCTCTTGATAAATCTCAAGACAGCATTATTCATGTCCTCGATCATTGTATATAGTATTGGAATTACAACCAATGTCAGAAGTGTTGAGAATGTAAGTCCAAACATAACTGTAATAGCCATACCTCTATATATTTCTGCTCCCTCTCCTATTCCCAATGATAATGGCAGCATTCCAAGTACTGTTGTCATAGTTGTCATAAGGATAGGTCTAAGCCTCGTTCTACAAGATTCTATTACTGCTTCCTGTCTTTCGCTTCCTCTTTCTCTGGTCATTTTGATAAAGTCAATCAGTACAATGGCATTGTTTACAACCACCCCTGCCAGAAGTATAACTCCTATCATAACCATAATATTTACAGCCTGATTTGTAAGAATAAGTCCCCATAATACTCCAATCAATGCAAGTGGTATTGATCCAATGATTATCACTGGAAGTACAAAGTTCTCAAATTGGGATGCCAAAAGTGCATATATCAAGAAAATTGCTATTCCCAATGCAAGTCCCAACTGACTTACTGTATCCCCTAAGCTTTCAGAATCTCCACTCCATCTATAACTGATGGACTTTGGAGGATTAGTTGAATTGTAAGCTTCCACAAGCTTATTTTGAATAGCATTTATTCCTACTCCTCCATCATTTGCAGAAACTGTTACACTATATATTCTATCTGTTTTATTTATTTCTGATGATCCCTCTGCCATTACTATTTCTGCAACGTCAGATAATTTTATAAATTTTCCACTGCCTATTTTTATATTAATATTTTTTAAAGCATTAATATCATTTCTTTTATTCTTAGGAAGTCTTACCATAACATCTATCTCTTCTATTCCAGTTTTAACAGTTACTGTATCTGATCTGTCTCCTCCCAGTATTGAATAACTTAGTGTTTTAGCAATTACAGATGGACTGATTCCATAACTTTTAATTTTATCTCTGTCAAGTACTACTCTTGCCTCAACGTTTCCTGGATCCAATGTTGATTTTACATCAACTGCTCCTGGATATTTTTTGATTTCTTCAAGTACCTTTGCTCCAACTTCTTTAATCTCTTCAAGATTAGCTCCAACAATATCAAACTGAACATCTCTCTGCTGCGATCCCATTGCAAAATCTTCTGATAAGTTTGTTCTTGTATCAGGGATTTTTTCAACAATTGGTCTCAACTTATTGATTATTTCAAATACAGAAGTTTTTCTTGTATCTTTTTTTCCTATGTCAACATTAATAGAAAAACTGTCCTTTTGAACAATAGTAAAATAGCTTTGAGTATTAGGTTCATTTTTAATTATCTCTTCTATTTCCTTAGCCATTGCTCCAGATTTTTCAATATCCAATCCTTTACCTAGTTCTGCAACTATTGAATATCTTCCTTGATCCTGCTTAGGCATAAATTCCATTTTTAAAAGTTTAGGAGTTGTCATTATTGTAAACATAAAGATAACTAATGTTGTTCCTACTGTTTTCCATCTGTTTTTTACAGCCCAGTTTATTATTTTCAAATAGTTGCTTTTTACTGCTCCAAAAAATTTTCCTTCTTTCGTAATATCTGTTTTATTTGTAAGAAATCTGCTAGCAAGCATAGGTATCAAAGTAAGTGAAACTATTATAGCTGCAAGGTTTGAAAATATAATGGAATAGGCCAGATCTCTATTTATTTCTCTTGCTATCCCTGGAATAAACAGTATAGGGATAAATACAACCATTGTTGTCAAAGCTGATGCTATAACTGACATAGTTACTTCTGTAGTTCCATTATCAGCAGCCTCCATTACTGGAGCTTTAAGTTCTGTCATATGTCTGTATATATTATCCACAACAACTACTGAGTTGTCTGTCAGCATTCCCACTCCTATTGATAATCCCATTAGAGATATCAAGTTCAAAGATGTTCCATTTAATGCAA
>ENA-ORTP01000545-ORTP01000545.1-human-gut-metagenome-genome-assembly--contig:-NODE-545-length-45873-cov-6.922563_pt1 | contig 45873 bp, 49 predicted proteins | sample MGYA00241913_ERZ509190 | MGnify/ENA primary metagenome ERZ509190 (study PRJEB26280, sample SAMEA2338839) | human gut metagenome | biome: human gut; feature: human-associated habitat; material: faeces...
CCTTCCGGCTTTTTTGTACCACTCGCTTAGCAAGTGGTTTTTTTATACAATAAAAAATGAGGATGACTAAAAACCATCCTCATTTTTATTATTCTTCCCCAATATCTTTTATATAAAATGCATATCCTTTGAGTTCCTCTTCTCCCTTTTCTACACAAGCTAAAGATTTATCAATCCATAGTTCCATCCATTCAAAAAACCTCATACTTTTTCCAGTTTTTTCACTTGTTAAGGGATAAACTCCAGCATCATTAGCAAAATCAAAATACCATACATTTCCATATTCTTCTCCTTTTACAACAAGGACACTATACATTCCACATCCTTCATGTGTCAGAAAAATAATTCCTCTTACAGATTTTTCATATATTTCATTCAGAAATTGCTCCTGTTCCTCTTCATTTTCATCATCCATCTCATCCATTGTTTCATATACTTCAAACAATTTTAAAGGTTTATCATATGTGTATGGAAATTCCATAGATAAATCCATTAAATTATTATCATTATCTTCTAATTCAAGGAGTCCATAAAATGGTCCTGCTCCTCCATTTCCTATATTTTTTAAATATTCTCTATATTCATCTGGCAAAGTTATTTGATTTTTCTCTTCAAAGTTTTGTATCTCTTCCTCTGTAAGCTTTGGATTTATTATATATTCATGTGAACTTGAACCAAAAATAGAAAAATCTTTATCCAGCTTTATTAGTTTTTCTAATTTCTCCTTAATAATTTTTATCTCCATATTTGCCCCCTTCTATTCCAGTATAATTATTTTAAGTATATCATATTTAGGTTTTTTATTTCTGTTTTATTTTTAAAGGAAAGGATTATTATTTCTTGTAAAATTTTTTAAATACAATAAATATTTTTAAAGGAGTCTGCTTATGCTGTTTTACACATATCAGTATTTTGAAAATCAATCTAAAATAAATAATATTTTTAAATATTTAATAGGGCTTGTTATTTTACTATTCTTTTTCTTTACAATAATAAAATACTTACAAAACAGACTTTCATCTAAATATCGTGACCTTATTATTATTTCAATATTGAGTATTATTCTTATGCTTGGAATAGAATATACTCATTACAGCAGAAGTAAAGCTGTATCTGCTCAAACTTCACAAGCAGTCTATTTTTTAAAAGAATTGAGCAAAGAGGAAAATATTCCTATTGAAAAAATATTAGCCAACAGCACTTATTTATATAATGGCATGATTATCAAAATGAATGAAGACTATTATCAGGTAAATTTCAACAATAGTTTTCAATTTTATTCATTGGATAAAGTTAAACTTTTAAATTTAAATATAGAGATAATTGATAAATAGGAGAAGATGAATATGATTTCTTTTTATGATGTTTTTATTAAATTAGGATTAGGAATACTATGTCTGACTTTTCAAATAAATCTAATGGGTAAGGGGAATCTAGCCCCTACATCTGCTATGGATCAGGTACAAAACTATGTTCTTGGTGGAATTATTGGAGGGGTTATATACAATCGTTCCATTACTACTCTGGAATTTTTTCTGGTTCTTATAATCTGGACTCTTTTGATATTTGGACTTAAATTTATAAAGATACATAACAGATATGCAAAAAGATTATTAGATGGACGCCCTGTAACATTAATACTAAATGGAAATATACTTACAGATGAATGTATGAAGTATGGCATTTCAGCTAATGATTTAACTTTCAAACTTCGTTCTGCTGGAGTATATCATATAAGCAGTCTAAAAAGGGTTGTCCTTGAACAAAATGGACAATTTACTATAGTGCAAATTGACGAAAAAGATAATATTAAATATCCCCTTATAGCTGATGGACAGATAAATGAAGACGTTTTGGAATTAATCCAGAAAGATAAAGAATGGGTGTTTGAAAAGCTTAAAGAATCAGATTTTGAACTTTCTCAAGTCTACATTGGAGAATATATTTCAAAAAAACTTATCATTTATCCATACAAAACAGGAAAAAAATAAATTAATTTTCTAAAAAATTATCTCACAATTTTAGCCCTAAATCACTCTAAAGAAAAAATAAGATTGACTGCACCTTATAAAACAAAGTATACTCTTATAAAGTACTGATTGGAGGTATGCTTATGTCATATAGTTTTAAATATGGATTTAGAGAAAATTTACTTATTCAGCAAAAAGTTTTAAAATCAGAAAAAGATCTTCAGGAACATGAATTGGAAAATATATTTTATGAACTAGAAAAATTTTTTAATCTTAATTTTCTGGAATTAGAAGAAATAAAAGATGAATACTATGTTGGAGATGTAATAGAACTTTTATCAAAAGTTAAATCTCAAAAAATCTATTTTTCTCTGGAATACACACGTTACCAAACTCTTGAAGAAAAAAGAAAATGCCTCTTAGATAATATCAAAATATTACTAGATGTGGAAGATACAAAAGACAATTTGATTATAGAATAAAGGGGGCAGTTAATGTTGAAAAAATGTTGGTTTTTATTGTTAATTATTTTAAGTTTCAGTGCTTATGGAGAAGATAATAATTCTCTTTACCAATTAGAAAAATTAAGATATGAAATTGAAAAAGAGCAGTACAAAGGAGAATATGTTATCACTGGTAAACTTAATGATATTATTGGAGAAGGGACAGTTAATCTAAACCCAGAATTTTTTGTAATGAACTTTGGACTTAAAACTGAAGAAAGTTCAGTAGCGTTTGGAAATGATAAAGAGAACAAAATAAAGGCTTCTGAAGAGAATGCTAAAACTATTAAAGAATTTAAAGATTATCTTATCTCAATTGGGGTAAAACCAGAAAATATAGCAACAACTAGATATACTTCTAATACTGCTTCTAAATCAGTGGTATCTCAATCAGCAAGTGTTAATCATGAAATAAAAGTAAAATTTGATATTTCAACAGATGTTGGAGCAGTTCTTAAAAAAATTGAACCTACTGATATAAGATATATTGGTGATATAGTTTATGGAGTATCAGAAAAAACTAAAAAAGAAGCAAAACTAAAAGCTTATGAAATTGCCATGGAAGATGCTGTTAATCAGGCTAAAATACTTACTAAAACTGGAAACAGCCAGCTTGGAGATCTTAGAAATGTCTATGAAAATAAAGGTGCTTCTGTAAATAGAGTTGAAAACAGAATTGCAAACTTCAATATGAAGGCTAAAAGCACTGAATCAATAAGCAAAAGTGAAGCTCCTATTCCTATTTCAGTAACTCAGGATTTTAAAATTTCTGTAACTTTAGTTTGCTCTTTTGATATGGTAAAAAAAGTAAAATAATTCTACATAAAAAACTGCCTTACATAGTAGAGAAGTTTTTATTATCTCATCTCTCTCTATAAAGGCAGTTTATTATTTTGAAATCATTTACATCTCAATAACTACAAACTCTTTTTAATTTATAAATTTATTTCATCTCTTTAAAATTCTATCAGCTACCATAGCAGCTCTTTTATTCTCAAGAACATCATGGACTCTCACTATATCTGCACCTTTTTCTATTCCTATTACAGTTGTAGCAACAGTTCCTTCCACTCTCTGATCTACAGGAGCATCATTTAATATTGTTCCTATAAATCTCTTTCTTGAAGTTCCTAAAAGTATTCTTCCTAAATCTTTTAATTCTTCCATTCTGCTTAATACTTCCAGATTAAGCTCTATATCCTTTCCAAATCCTATTCCCGGATCAAGTATTATTTTTTCTCTGTCTATCTCATACTTATCTGCTATTTCATATGTTCTCTTAAAAAAATTTCTCATACTCAAAATTATATCTTCTTCATATATTTTATTATTTTGATTGTGCATAGCTACAAGGGGAACATCATATTTTTTTACTAGCTCAGCCATTTCTCCCTTATCATACTGCAATCCCCATATATCATTGACTATATGTGCCCCAGCTTTTAATGCTGCTTCTGCCACTTTATACTTGTATGTATCTATGGAAATTACTGTATCAAGTTCTTTGCTTATTCTTTCTATCACTGGAACTACCCTTGCTATTTCTTCTTCCTCAGATATCTGCTCATGCCCTGGTCTTGTTGATTCTCCTCCAATGTCTATTATATCTGCCCCATCTTTTATTAATTTTTCAGCCTGTTTTACAGCTATCTCTATATTATTGTACTTTCCTCCATCTGAAAAAGAATCTGGTGTTACATTAAGTATTCCCATTATTAAAGTTCTCTTTCCAAGTTCAATCTCTTTGTCTCTGCATTTAAGTAACATTTTTCTCCTTTCTTTTTTCTAATTTTTTTTGAATAAAAATACCTCTACATATAGATTTTAATATAAGTAGAAAATAAAAACAAGAAAATACTGAAAAATAATTCTTGACATAACAAGTAATTAATTATATAATCAAAATATAATAATTACAAATTAAAAGTTATTACAAAACAAAGCAATTCAAATTAATTAAGGAGGAATAATATTATGTCGTTAATTGGAAAAAAAGTATCAGAATTTAAAACAATGGCCTACCATATGGGAGACTTTAAAGAAATAACTAACGAATCTATGAAGGGGAAATGGGCAGCTGTAGTATTTTATCCAGCAGACTTTACATTTGTATGTCCTACAGAGCTTGAGGATCTGGCAGAACATTATGAGCAATTTAAAGCTGAGGGGTGTGAAGTATATTCAGTTTCTACAGATACTCACTTCGTGCATAAAGCATGGCATGACACATCAGACAGAATAAAGAAAGTACAATATCCTATGCTTGCAGATCCTACTGGAAAATTAGCTAGAGATTTTGAAGTTATGATTGAAGAGGAAGGTTTAGCTCTAAGAGGAAGCTTTATCATCAATCCTGAAGGAGTTATTGTAGCTTATGAAGTACATGACAACGGTATTGGAAGAGAAGCTGGAGAACTGCTTAGAAAACTTCAGGCTGCTAAATTTGTGGCTGAGCATGGAGAAGTTTGCCCTGCTAAATGGAAACCTGGAAGTGATACTATAAAACCAACTATTGATCTTGTTGGAAAACTTTAAAAATACAAAAGAGGAAGACTGACAGAGATTCATTCAGAAGTCTCCTCTTTTTTTAGATATAGAAAGGAAACGATATGGAAAGAATATACGATTTAATAGTGATAGGAGGAGGACCTTCTGGATTGTCAGCAGGAATATATGCTGGAAGAGCCATGATGGATGTCCTTATTATAGAAAAAGATAAAGCTGGAGGACAGATATGTCTGACTAATGAAATAGTCAATTATCCTGGAATAACTGAAATATCTGGAAGTGAATTTGGAGCTCAGCTGAAAAAACAGGCTGAAAGCTTTGGAGTTGAATTTATCTCTGATGAAGTGAAAGATATGAACTTTTCACAAGATATAAAAACTGTAAAAACATCTTCTGGAGAATACAAAGCTCTTTCAGTAGTTCTTGCTACTGGTGCTTCACCTAGAAAACTGAATTTTCCTGGAGAAGAAGAATACATAGGAAGAGGGGTAGCATATTGTGCTACTTGTGATGGAGAATTTTTTACTGGAATGGAAGTTTTTGTAGTAGGAGCTGGCTTTGCTGCTGCTGAAGAAGCAATATTCCTTACAAAATATGCTACAAAGGTTACTATAATTGCAAGAGAACCTGAATTTACTTGTGCTAAATCAATAGCAGAGAAAGTTTTAAATCATCCTAAAATAGAGGTTAGATTCAATACTGAACTTCTTGAAGCTAAAGGAGATATCCAATTAAGAAGTGCTGTATTCAAAAATAATGTAACTGGAGAAATATCTGAATACAAAGCTAAAGATGGAAAATCTTTTGGAATATTTATTTTTGTAGGTTATGAGCCTCAAAGTAAACTTTTCAAAAATCATATAGAACTTGATCAATATGGCTTTATCCCTACTGATGAAGATTTACAAACTAATGTAAAAGGTGTATATGCAGCTGGAGATATCAGACCTAAAAAACTAAGACAGCTTGTTACTGCTGTGTCAGATGGTGCTGTTGCTGCTGTAAATATTGAAAAATATGTCCATGATTTAAGAGAAAAACTCGGACTGACAAAAGAGGAAAAAGAGAGCAAGAGTACTTCTCACGCTCAAGTTAAAGAAGTGGAATTGCTTGACAGTAGTCTAAAAGAACAGCTTGGAGATATTGTTTCAAGATTCGAAAATAATATTGAGCTTGTTGTTGTAAAAGATTCTGCTGTGGAAAAATCTTCAATGATTGAGGCTATGGTAAAAGAAATATCTTCTGTTTCTGATAAATTGAAATTCAGCTCTTTTGAAAAAGGTGAAAATCCTGAACTTGAAAAGAAAATAAAAGCTGACAGATTTCCAACAATAGCTATTTTAGATAAAAATGGAGATTTTTCAGGAGTTAAATTCTCTTCACTTCCTAGTGGACATGAATTAAATTCCTTTATCCTTGCTATGTACAATATAGCTGGACCAGGACAGAAAATATCTGATGATACTATGAAGAACATTCAGAATATCTCTTCTCCTGTAAGTATAAAAATAGGAATTTCACTTAGCTGTACTAAGTGCCCTGAGACTGTTCAGGCAGCACAAAAAATAGCTATAGAGAATAAAAATGTAAATGTTGAAGTTATTGATGTATTCACATTCCCTGACTTCAAAGAAAAATATGATATTATGAGTGTTCCAGCTATGATAATCAATGACAAAGATATCTTCTTTGGACAGAAAAACATAGATGAAGTAATTGAAACACTAATGTAGTTGATATTGAAAAAGGGCAATCTGATTAGAGACTGCTCTTTTTATTATATAAAAAGAAGAACATATTTCTACATTCTCCTTCATATTTTAACTCAATATTTCATTTTCTTTTTCGTCTACAGTTTCATCCAAAGCTCTCTTTAGATTAAAAATGCTCTTTCTCTCTAAAGGATGAACTACATTGGGAGCTATTTCACACAATGGATCAAGAACAAAGCTTCTGTCACACATCCATGGATGAGGTACAGCCAGATCATCATCTTCTATTACTTCTTTATCAAAAAGAAGTATATCAATATCAATAATTCTAGGTCCCCATTTTTTTATTCTCTTTCTTCCCATCTCCTCTTCTATTCCCAAAAGCTTTTCTAAAAGCTCATGAGGGTATAGAAGCGTTTTCACTTCAAGACAGGCATTGAGAAAATCATCCTGTTCTTTTACTCCAAAGGGTTCTGTTTCAACAATAGTACTTACTTTTCCAACACTTGTATTTTTAAGCTCTTTTATCTTTTCTATAGCAGTGAGAAGATTCTGTTTCTTATCTCCCATATTAGATCCTATAGAAAGATACACTGTATGTCTTTTTCTTGTTATCTCTACAGCTACATTTTCAAAATGCATCTGCAAAGGTGCCCAAGGTTTTTTTACTGTCACTTTTACTTCAGAAATCAAAGGATACTTACTTAATATCATCTCTGCTATATCTTCAGCACAAGTTTCAATTAAATCTATGCTTTTTCCAGTAAATATTTCTCCTATATCATTAGCTACAAGTCCATAATGAGTAGACTTTTTCAAATTACCAGTTTTTCCAGCTTCTCTTGTTGATGTTGTCATCTCTGCTGAAACTAAAAACTTTTGTCCCAGCTTCTTTTCTTCTGGAAATACTCCATGATATGCTATGAATTCAAGGTTGTTGATATATATTTTATCCATGACATTCTCCATAAAATTTTATTTTAGCAGTGAAAGAATCTCCATTCTTCTCACAGCATCATCTTCAAATACACCTCTGTAAGAAGTTGTTATTATCTCACTGTTTACTCTCTTTTCTCCTCTCATAGTCATGCACATATGCTTAGCTTTTATGATTATCATTACCCCTTGGCAATTAAGAGTTTCATATATTGCATCAGCTATTTGAGCTCCCAGTCTTTCTTGTATCTGAGGTCTTTTAGAAAGTATATCTATTACTTTTATTATATCACCAAATCCAACTATTTTTCCATTTGGAATATAGGCAATATCTATTTTTCCGAATATAGGCAGAAAATGATGTTCACACATAGAATAAAAATCTATATTTTTTTCTACTATGAGATCATTCTTTTCCACTTCAAATGTTCTTTTAAGTACATCTTCAGGATTTTGAAAAAGTCCAGAAAAAAGTTCCCCATAACTTTGTGCCACTCTTTTTGGTGTATCTTCCAATCCCTCTCTTTTTACATTTTCTCCTAAAGCATCCAGTATATCTCTAAAGGCATTTTCTATCTTATCTACATCTATTTTTTTCATTTTTCTCCTTTGAAATTACAGATCCAATTTCAAATCTCCATCTTTTATCCAATTTTTCTTTCTCATAAAATTAGCTATGAGAAGTGTAAGTACAGCTGGAAGAATAAAATGAAGCATAAGGATCCCTATATAAAGAGATGCTCCTCCTCTTCCTAACCCTTCCATGGTAGAAATAGTACCAAATTGTCCTACTAGTCCACTTGTTCCCATTCCTGCTGCTATTGGAATATTTTGATATTTCAATATTACAGTTGATACTGGTCCTAATATAGCTGAAGCCAATGTAGGAGGTATCCATATTTTCCAGTTCTTAACAATATTTCCTATTTGCAGCATAGATGTTCCCAGTCCTTGTGCTACAAGACCTCCCCATCCATTTTCCTTAAAACTCATCACTGCAAATCCAACCATTTGTGCAGAGCATCCAACTGTAGAAGCTCCTGCTGCTAATCCGCTCAGCCCCACCATCATACACAGTGCTGCACTGCTAATGGGAAGTGTTAATGCTATCCCTACTACTACTGATACTATTATTCCCATATAGAATGGCTGAAGTTCTGTTGCATACATTATGAAAGCTCCAAATGCCTCCATAAATCTTGCCACTCCAGGCCCTACATAATATACAACCAATGCTCCTGTAAGGATAGTAACTGCTGGAGTCACTATTATATCTATTTTTGTTTCTTTAGATACCATTTTTCCAAATTCTGCTCCAACTACTGCCCCTATGAAAGCTCCTACTGGTCCTCCATAAATAGCTCCTGCTGCTCCAGTTATTGTAGATGAAAACAATACGAGATGAGGTGCCTGAAGTCCATAGGCAACTGCTACTCCAATAGCTGGTCCTGTCATATCTCTTGCTATTTTCCAGATAACATCTGTAAGAAAAGTTATTCCTAGTTTTCCACCTATTGTATTAAGTATAGTTCCTATAAGAAGTGTTGAAAAAAGTCCTAAAGCCATATGGCTAAAGGCATCTATACAGTATCTTTTTACTGTTATCTCTATATTTTTCCTTTTAAAAAAACTTTTTAATGATTCCACTTTCTTCCCCTTTATTCTTTATGAGAAGAGCCTGATTTCTCAGGCTCTTCAAGTATTATATTATCTTTCTTCTATCTGGTTAAGGTCAGCCATTTTTATAAATAGATCAGCTAGGAATTTAAGTTGAGAAAGTCTGTTGTTTTTAACATCCTCATCTTTGTCCATTACCATTACTTCATTAAAGTATCTATTGATGATATCTTTTCCTGAAACTATAGCTTGAAGATATCTATTATAGTCTTTATTATTTAAAGCATCTATTACTTTTGAATTTAATTCCAATGAGAAATTATATAATTCAGTCTCTACTGGTTCTTTGAATAAATCTTGATTTATGATACCTTTTTCATGATCTTTAGAAATATTTCCAACTCTTTTTAATACTGGAAGAAGTGTTTCAAATGCTTCTTCTTTAGCAAAAGCTTCTAAAGTTTTTATTTTTTCCAAAGCTTCTACAGCATTATCGCTGTTAGTATTAAGAACTGCTGTAACTATATCTTTGCTGTATTTCATTTCAGTAAAGATATTCATTTCTCTTTGCTTGAAGAACTCTAATACTTCTGCAAGTACAGTCTCTCTATCTCTTTTTAATACTCCACATCCTTGAAGAGCGTCTAATGCTTTTTCAGTTAAAGCTTTTAAAGAAATATCTAATCCTGAATTAAGTATTACATTTACTATTCCAAGAGCTGCTCTTCTTAGAGCAAATGGGTCTTTCGAACCACTTGGGATAACTCCTACACCAAAACATCCTACTAATGTATCTAATCTATCAGAGATTCCTGCTACTATTCCTTCTAATTCTGTAGGAAGATTATCTCCCTGGAATCTTGGATAGTAGTGCTCTTTTATACCAAGAGAAACTTTTTCTCCCTCTCCAGATTTCAGTGCATAATCTGCTCCCATAAATCCTTGAAGTTTAGTAAACTCCTTTTCTCCTATCATATTAGAAACAAGGTCAGCTTTAGCAAGTAATACAGTTCTTAAAATACTGTCTTTTCTGTCATTGTATCCAAGAGTATCTATTAAATACTTTGCTATTTCAGTTGCTCTTTCTATTTTAGAATAAATAGTTCCAAGATCTTTTTGGAATACTACTGTTTTTAATTTTTCTATATTGTCAGCAAGAGGTGATTTTAAATCTTCCTGATAGAAGAATCTAGCATCAGCAAGTCTTGCAGATAATACTTTTTCATTTCCTTTTCTTACTTGTTCAGAAGTCTCTACACCATTTCTTACAACTACAAACTTAGGTAGAAGTTTTCCATTTGAATCAAGTATAGGAAAATATCTTTGATGTACTTCCATTGATATTATAAGGACCTCTTGTGGTACTTCTAAGAAGTCTGAGTTAAAGCTTCCAACTATAGGACATGGATATTCTATAAGGTTAGTTACTTCGTCTAAAAGTTCATCTTCTACAAGTACTTGTTCTCCAGAATTTGTGCAGTTTTCATTGATAAGCTTTTTAATAAGAGCTTTTCTTTCTTCAATGTCTATTATTACATTATTTTCTCTTATTTTTTCAAAGTATTCATCTATAGTATTTACTTCAAACTCTTTACCAAAGAATCTGTGTCCTCTAGATTTGTTTCCACTTTCCATTCCTTCAATTTCAAATTTTACTACTTCATTATCACAAAGTGCTAAGAACCATTGTACTGGTCTTGCAAATCTTAATTTTTTGTCTGACCAAGTCATAGATTTTTGGAAGTTTAATTCCAATACAAGACTTTTTAATATTTCAGGAAGAAGCTCTTTAGTTTCTTTCCCTTTCATAAATTTTCTTGCAGCTATATATTCACCTTTTGGAGTGCTTACTATCTCAAGATCTTCTGCTTCTATTCCTTGAGATTTAGCAAATCCAAGTCCTGCTCTTGATATTTCTCCATCGCTTCCATAAGCTACATTTTTAGCTGGTCCCATATTAACTATATTAAGATCTTCCTGTTGTTCCCCTAGTTCATGAACATCTAAAACCAATCTTCTAGGAGTTCCATAAGTTTTTATATCTTTAAAACTAATTCTTCCATCTTTAAGTTTTGCTTCTAAATTATTTTTTAAATCTTTCAATGCCTGATTTAGAAATCTTGCAGGCAGTTCTTCCATTCCAATTTCAAATAGTAATCTCAATGTTCTTCCTCCTCTTCCATTTCAATCCACTCTAATAAAATAATTTTTTCAAAATCAACTATTTTTTTAAAAGAGGGTAACCTAGATCCTTTCTATTTTGTACATAAACCTCAGCACATCTTCTTGCTAAGTTCCTAACTCTTAAAATATAAGCCATTCTCTCAGTTGTAGATATAGCTCCTCTTGAATCTAAAACGTTGAATGTATGAGAGCATTTTAATACATAGTCATAAGCTGGCAGAACCAATCCTGCATCTAAAATCTTAGCTGCTTCTTTTTCATATTCATCAAACCATCTGAAATGGCTTTCTAAGTCTGCTAATTCAAATGAATATTTTGAGTTTTCATATTCAAACTGGAATCTCATATCTCCATATTTTACTCCAGGTGCCCATTCAAGATCATATACATTTTCTTTATTTTGAATATAAAGAGCAAGTCTTTCCAGTCCATAAGTTATCTCTACAGGTATAGGATCTAGTTCTAATCCTCCTACTTGTTGGAAATATGTAAACTGAGTAACTTCCATACCATCTAACCATACTTCCCAACCAAGTCCCCAAGCTCCAAGAGTTGGTGACTCCCAGTCATCCTCAACAAAACGAATATCATGTTTTTCAGGGTCAATTCCCAATACTTTTAAACTTTCAAGATAAAGTTCCTGAATGTTTAATGGAGATGGTTTCATAATAACCTGAAATTGATGATGTTGATAAACCCTGTTAGGGTTTTCTCCATATCTTCCGTCTTTTGGTCTTCTTGATGGCTCTACATAAGCAACATTCCATGGTTCAGGTCCTAAAGACATTAAGAATGTGTTAGGGTTAAATGTTCCTGCACCTTTTTCGATGTCATAAGGATTCCCCAATACGCATCCTTTAGAACTCCAGTATTTTTGAAGAGCAAAAATTATCTCTTGAAATGTCATTTTTAATCCTCCTCTATTTTTTCTTCTTTTTTTCTGCAAAAAAGTAATCTAGAAGTATCAATACAACTCCTATATTTATCCATACATCAGCTAGATTGAAAACAAAAGACCAGATACCTCTAAAGTCTATCATATCAATGACAAATCCTCTCCATATTCTGTCTATCATGTTTCCTATTGCTCCAGCTAAAACAAAAGTAAATCCTAATTTTTCTAATAAAGGCATTTTATTTCTGCCCTTATACAAATAATATGCAATAGCTACAATTGCTATAACTGTAGCTATGCTTATTACATCAAGCTTCCCTTGAAACATCCCAAAGGCTATTCCTCTATTTTTTACATATGTAAAATGGAAAAAATCAGTCAGTACACCGATAGTATCTCCCTCAAAAAAGTTTTTATCAACGATGTATTTAGATATTTGGTCTAATAGAACCAGTATAAAGACTAAAATTATATAGATCATATTATCTCCTAGCTATTCTTTAGTACACTTGCACATCTTGGACAAAGAGTTGGATGCTCAGAGTCTTTTCCAAGTTCAGTAGAATATTTCCAGCATCTTTCACATTTCTCACCATCAGCATGAAGCACTTTGATATAAAGATCTTGAGCCTCTTCTCCCTTTACAAAACTATCATCTGCATTTTCTGCAATCTCTACTTCTGAAACAATAAGAGCAAGTTCGAGTTTCTCTCTATTTTCAACTAAGAATTTTTGTATTTCTGCATCTGTTGAATGAAGTATTACTTTAGCATCAAGTGAGTTTCCAATTATTCTGTTTTCTCCCTGTCTTGCTTTTTCAAGTATTTTATTAGCTTCTTTTCTCACTTTAATTATCTCTATCCATTTATTTTCTATCTCAGGATTTAGATATTGATCATTTTCTTCATACCAGTCTGTCAATAAAACTGATTCGCTGTCTTTCAATACTTCTGGCAGAGTTTCCCATATTTCTTCTGAAGTAAATGAAAGTATAGGAGTTATCATTTTAGTAAGAGTAACTAAAATTTCTGTCATAACAGTTTGAGCTGCTCTTCTCTCTATTGAATTAGTTCCTTCAGTGTATAATCTATCTTTTATTATATCAAGATAGAATGCAGACATATCTATTCCAGCAAAATAGTGAATATCTTGGAAAAGATTATAAAATTCATATCTATCATAATTTTCTGTAACTTTTCTTTTTAGTATTTCAAGCTTGTTTAATGCCCATTTGTCTATTTCCATTAATTGCTCATATGGAACTTTATCTGTATTAGGATCAAAGTCATTACTGTTTCCTAATATGTATCTTGCTGTATTTCTTACTCTTCTGTAAGCTTCAGCCATTTGTTTTAAGATATTGTCAGATATTTTTACATCTTCTCTGTAATCTACAGAAGCACACCATAATCTAAGGATATCTGCTCCATATAGTTTTATTACATCAGATGGAACTACTGTATTTCCAACTGACTTAGACATTTTTTTACCTTCTCCATCATTTACAAATCCGTGAGTCAGTATCTTTTTAAATGGAGCATCATGTGTAGATCCAATAGAAGTTAAAAGTGATGTTTGGAACCAACCTCTGTGCTGATCTGATCCCTCTAAATACATATCTGCTGGTCTGTGTAAAAGATCTCCTCTTGTTTCAAGCACTGCTCTGTGAGATACTCCTGAGTCAAACCAAACATCCATAATATTTGTTTCTTTTCTAAGTTCTAAGCCTTTAAGATCATATTTTTCCATCAGTTCTTCACCGATAAGTTCTTCAGCTGTATATTTAAGCCATGCTGCTGTTCCCTCTTTTTTAACTATTCCAACTATTCTTGCAAGAATTTCCTTGTTGAATATCTCTTTTCCTGTTGCTTCATTAAAGAATACTGGAATTGGCACTCCCCATACTCTTTGTCTTGAGATACACCAGTCAGGTCTTGTTTCAAGCATAGATCCGATTCTATTTCTTCCCCATGCTGGTATGAATTCAACATCATCTAAAGCTTTTAAAGCTCTCTCTCTTATATCTGATCCTTCTACATTTATAAACCATTGTTCTGTAGCTCTGAATATAACAGGAGTTCTCGATCTCCAGTCATGTGGATATGAGTGTTCTATCATTTTTAATTTCATTAAATGTCCTGATTTTTCCAAGTGAGCACATATTGCCTTATTAGCCTGTGCATAGAATAATCCAGCAAATTCTCCAGCTTCCTCTGTTAATACCCCTTTATTGTTGATTGGAGAAATAACTGGAAGTCCATATCTAACTCCTACTACATAGTCATCTTGTCCATGTCCTGGAGCTGTATGTACACAACCTGTTCCTGCATCAGCAGTTACGTGAGTACCAAGTATAATTAATCCAGTTCTGTCAAGGAATGGATGTTGATAAGTAGTTCTTTCTAAATCTTTTCCTTGGAATTCTTTTATTAATTCAAATTGCTCAAGATCCATTTCAGTAAATGCTTTTTCTGCAAGATCTTTTCCTAGGATTAGATTTCCTTTTTCAGTTTTATATACTCCATATTCAAATTCTGGATTTAAAGTTATTGCAACGTTTGCAGGAAGAGTCCAAGGAGTAGTTGTCCATATTACTACCCATGCTTCTTCAGTAAGTCCTAATCTTTCTAAAAGATCAGCATTAGCTTTCATTTTTACATATATTGAAGGTGATGATACATTTTTATATTCTATCTCTGCCTCTGCCAGAGCTGTTTCTGTTACTGGTGACCAGTATATTGGTTTTAACCCTTTAAATATATATCCATTTTCATAAAGCTCTCCAAATACTTCTAATTGTTTTGCTTCATACTCTGGTTTTAAAGTAAGATATGGATTTTCCCAATCTCCTAATATTCCTAATCTAACAAATCCTTCTCTTTGGATTCCTACCCATTTTTTAGCATATTCAGCACATAATTCTCTGATTTCTACTGCTGACATCTCTTTTGCTTTTGATCCTAATTTCTCAGTAACTTTCAGTTCAATAGGAAGTCCATGTGTATCCCAACCAGGTACATATGGTACTTTATATCCTCTTAATCTTTTATATTTTAAGATTATATCTTTAAGAATTTTATTCAAAGCATGTCCTATATGGATTTCACCATTTGCATATGGTGGTCCGTCATGCAGAATGAAAGTTTGAGTTCCTTTCTCCAAGCCCTTTGAATAGATATCCTTTTCCTGCCACATTTTTATAAATTTCGGTTCCTTGTTCGGAAGATTGGCTTTCATTTGGAAGCTCGTCTTCGGAAGGTTCAATGTAGCACCATAATCTTTTTCGCTCATTGTTAAATCTCCTCCTTATATACATTTAAAGTTATTTTTACATCTGTTCCCTCATCTATCTTAGATGAGAATTTAATTACTCCATGATGGTCTTTTATAATTCTTTGTACCAATGCAAGCCCTAATCCAGGAGTATTTTCATTAAAACTTATAAATGGATCAAACACATTAGAAAGCTGCTCTTCAGTCATTCCTATTCCATTATCTATTATATTTATCCTTATTTTGTCTATATTCTTATCTTTTGTTACTATTAAATTAATTTTTTTGCTGCTTGTATCTTTACTCATAACAGCTTGCTTAGCATTTTTTATTAATTCATTAAATGCTTTTTCAAGTTGTTTTCTGTCTCCCATTATCTTTCCATTATAATTAATGAAAAGAGAAAGTGTTATGTTATTAGCTTCCAGATCTGGCTGCATTTTTTCTATAACATCATACATGAATTTTTCAAATTCTATTATTTCCATATTATTTACATAGCTCTTAGAATACTCTTTTAATATGGCATTTTCATGTTTTATTTTAATTACTTCATCTCTGATAGAATTTATACCATCTTTAAGACAACTATTATTATAATCGCATTCTGTCATTCTTTCAACAACAGAAATTATTTTTTTCAAAGAATCTTCTCTTCTTCCAAAGAATCTATCTGCAAGCTTACCAATAGTGGCAGTTCTTTCATAGTCTATTTTCTCCTCTTCCAGCATTTTATTTCCAATTCTAATAGAAGTATTTATACATAACAGTGTCATAAGTTCAGCTTCTTCTTGAGAAATCAGATTATCCTTTCCAAAATAATCTACAAGAATACAACCATAATTTCTAGACTCACTATATACAGGAAATATCAAGAAATTATTAATTCCTAAACTTTTAAACAGATCATTTCCAAGATTATATTTATAACCTTTATCATTATGATAGATAATTCTCTTTTCCTTTAATGCCTTTCCTAAAAGATTGTCATCCTTAAAAGGAATCTTCATAAGAGCAACCAATTTAGTAAGAGTACTTATCTGGAATTCAAATCCATCACTTTCCTCTTTTTCAGCTTTCATCATATCATTTTTTACTACACTATTTACATGAGAACATTCTCCCACAAGGGTATCTATCTCTCTGCTGTATCTGAAATACATAGCTCTGCTGTATCCCAATCCCATTTCAGAAGTAAATGCTGCTTGAAGGCTTCTTACAGTTAAAGTTATATCATCTTCTATCTGCAATCCCATAAGGATTTTTTCAATAGCATCAATTCTATTTAAATTTTCCTGTAATTTTATATTTTTTTCTTTCATCATTTTTTCATTATTTCTAACACTCTCAGCCATTTGCTCAAAAGATTTTGAAAGTGTTCTTATCTCTTCTACATCTTCATTTTCCAGAGTAAAATCGTAATTTCCTTTACTTATTCCTTCAGCAGCATCTATAAGTTTATTGAGAGGAGATAAAAGCTCATAGAATATACGAGCACAAATAGTTGTACTTGTTACTATAAGTCCTACTACTATCAACAGTACTGAAAAAGAAACTTTAACTTTAGTCCTAAGTATACTTTCTCCAGAAAGAGCTATTCCTATATTTCCTATATATTGTTTATTGTAATTGTGAATATTATACATTGAAAGATAGTATGATTTATTATCTACAGTTTTCTTTCCATAAAAATAGTCATACTCTAAATTTAACTTTTTCTTAAAGAATCTTTCACCTTTTTTTAATTTCATATCCCCCAGTTGATATGTATTATCAACTACCAGAAATATTTTATCTTCCTCAGTTAAACCTACAAAGTTTCTCAATTCATTCAGAACATTGTCATTTATAGGCATAGTCATTACAATAAATTTTTTCTTGCTGTTATTTCCTTCAGAAGTATAAGGCAGAAGTATTCTTGCATATATGTCTTTACCTACCTTGGAAAAATAATAATTACTCATTTCACTTTCACTTCTTGAAAGGTTTTTTTCAAGTATATGTCTGCTTCTTTCATCTATTCTGAAATAATCTTTTCCATTTCCTGATTCTCCCAATGTTGTCCCATCAGCAGAAACTATGGTAATTAAACTTTCAGAATACATCTTAAGATTTTTTTTAGTAAGCTGATTTCTTATAAGCTTAGCTACTGTATTATATGTAAGAGTACTATTCAGATTTTTTCCAGCAAGTACATTTATATTTCTAGATATTTGAAAAAGATCATCTTTTGCATTTATCATTGCAGCATTATATCCTCTACTCAAAAGGATTATTTTATCCCTTCCTGAATCTACCACTTTATTTTCAAGACTTTCAAAAGATATGAAAATCAGAAAAAGAGCAATAGTAACAGAGGTTATCATTATTGCTATATCGTTATAAAATATTATTTTAATAAGAAGAGAATTCTTTTTTATTCTCATCAATTAAATCTCCTTTTTAGTTAACGCCACTCTTTCTCTTTCTTTATCTACATCTTTGATCCTTACTTTTATAATTTGTCCTACTGAAAGAACTTTACTTGGATCATCTATGAATTTATTAGATATTTCAGAAATATGAAGCAGAGCATCATTTTTTAGTCCAATATCCACAAAAGCCCCAAATTTAACAACATTTCTTACTGTTCCTTCTATTTCCATTCCTACTTTCAAGTTCTCTATTTTAAGTATATCAGATTTCAATAAAGGTTTTTCAAAACTATCTCTAGGGTCCCTTCTATCTCTAATCAGAGACTGATATATATCTTTTACAGTTTCCACACCATACTCTTTTTCTTTAGCAAATGAAGTGTAGTCAAAAGATTTAAGTTTTTCTCTTGCTCCATTCAAGTCTTCTCTGTAATTTTCTAATGTAAATCCTACTTTTTCTAATATCTCTTTTGCTATATGATAAGATTCTGGATGGATTATTGTATTATCAAGTACATTTTCCCCTTCAGGTATAACAAGGAATCCAGCCATTTGTTCATAAGCTTTTGCTCCTACTCCTTTTACCTTCAGAAGTTGTTTTCTGTTTCCAAAGTTTCCATTTTCTTTTCTGTAATCAACAATATTTTTAGCTATGTTCTTTTTTATTCCTGATATATGAGATAACAATGCCCAAGAAGCAGTATTAAGATTAGCTCCTACATTATTTACCACATAAGTTATAACTGAATCAAGTGATTCATCAAGACGCCCCTGATTAACATCATGCTGGTACATTCCTACACCTATTGATTTAGGATCTATTTTTACAAGTTCAGCAAGTGGGTCCTGTACTCTTCTACCAATTGAAATAGCTCCTCTTACAGTTACATCTAAATCAGGAAATTCCTCTGCTGCTATTTTAGATGCAGAGTATATCGAAGCTCCTGCCTCATTTGCTATAAGGTATTTTGCTGAAAGATGATTTTTCTTTATTACATTTGCAACAAAGCTTTCTGTCTCTCTTGAAGCAGTTCCGTTTCCTATAACAATTATATCTATTTCATATTTTTTTACATAATCTACTATTCTTTTTTCAGCTTCAGCTAATTGTCTTGGAGAGTGCATCTCTTCAACAAGGAAGAAAACATCTTTCTCTATATAGAATCCGTTTCTGTCTATAACTGCCACTTTACAACCTGTTCTATATCCCGGATCAAGAGCCAGTACACTTTTCTCTTTTAAAGGCGCCTGCATCAAAAGATTTTTAAGGTTCTCTTTAAATACGGCTATTGCTTCAAGTTCAGCCTTATCAGTAAGTATATTTCTTACTTCTCTCTCTATTGATGGAAGAATAAGTCTGTCTAGAGAATCACCTATTATTTTAAGGTAAGTTTCTTTTAGATTCTTATTAAGAAAATTTCTAAGAATCAGAGTTTCTACTCTGCTTCTGCTCATTTCATCAAGAGTTACAGAAACTGAAAGGATATCTTCCTTTTCTCCTCTATTTACTGCAAGTATTCTATGTGGAGGCATTTTTGATACAGGTTCTTTGTATTCATAATAATCTCCATATACTTTTTTTACATCTAATTCTTTAGCTTTTTTTGTTTCTTTTGTAACTAAGATTCCTGATTTAAGCATTATTTCTCTGATCTGTTCTCTATATACAGGAGTTTCAGAGATATTTTGAGCAATTATAAGCATAGCACCTTCCACAGCTTCTTCTGGTGTAGGTACTTCTTCTGTTATAAATTCCTGTGCTTTTTCCATTACTTTTTCCATAGATGGAAGCTTCATCATTTCATCAGCAAGAGGTTCTAATCCTCTCTCTTTAGCCACGTCAGCCTTAGTCTTTCTTTTCTTTCTGTATGGGAAGTATATATCCTCTACTTCCTGAAGTTTTTCAGCAGCTTCAACACTTTTTTGTATTTCTTCAGTAAGTTTTCCCTGCTCTTCAATTAATCTGATTACCTCTTCTTTTCTTTTTTCCAAGTTTCTAAGGTAAGTTACACTTTCAAGTATGTTTCCTATCTGTATCTCATCTAGGTTTTCAGTTACTTCTTTTCTATATCTTGAAATGAAGGGTACTGTTGCTCCTTCGTCTAAAAGCTGCATTGTGTTAGTAACTTGAGATATTTTTAAACCTAAGTTTTTGGCTACTATATTATATATTTTTTCCATATTTCCCCTTCTTTAAATTATTATAAATTTTCATACGAATTTCTCTATATTATACCAAATCTTTTAATTGTTGTCTAACTAAAGATTAGAAAAAGAGGCTCTACACCTCGGTATAAAGCCTCCCTTTATAATATTTCTAGACTATTTTCTTTTAGCTTCTTCGAATTTTGCCCATACTCCAGCCTTAACTAAAATTGATTTTACAGTTCTAGTAGGTTGTGCTCCATTGCTTAGGAATTTAATGATTTCTTCTTCTTTTAATACTACTCTAGAATCTTCTAATGGGAAATAATTTCCTAAGTAAGCGATAGCTTGCCCATCTCTTTTTGATAAAGCTTCCATAGCTACGATTCTATAAGAAGGTCTTTTTTTGTCTCCTAATCTTGTAAGTCTTAATTTTAACATTGTTTCACGTCTCCTTTTATTCTTTTGAATTTTATTTATTTTTTAAAAAGGGAATCTTCCTCCCTTTCCACCTTTCATTCCAGGGAACTGTGGCATTTTTCCACCACTGAACATTTTCATCATGCCTTTCATCTGTTCAAACTGTTTTAAAAGTCTGTTGATGTCAGCAACTTCTGTACCACTTCCTAAAGCTATTCTTTTCTTTCTGTTTGCTTTAAGTATATCAGGTTTCTTTCTTTCCTCTTTAGTCATTGACTGAATTATAGCCTCTACTTTTTTCATTTCCTTTTCAGCAGGTGCTAAGTCTCCAACCTGTCCCATTCCTGGGATCATTTTTAAAATACTTCCAAGAGAACCTAATTTTTTTATATTCTGAAGCTGTTTCAAGAAGTCATTTAAGTCAAATTTCTGTGTTCTTATCTTCTCTTCCAGCGACTTTGCATCTTCTTCATCTATAGCACTTTGTGCTTTTTCAACTAGTGATACTACATCTCCCATTCCTAAGATTCTTGATACAAGTCTCTCTGGATGGAAAAGTTCTATATCATCTATTCTTTCTCCAACTCCTACAAATTTTATAGGTTTACCTACAACAGATTTTATAGAAAGGGCTGCTCCCCCTCTTGTATCTCCATCTAATTTCGTAAGTACTATTCCATCTATACTAAGTACATTGTTGAAAGATTCTGCCAGATTAACAGCATCCTGCCCTATCATAGCATCTACTACCAATAATATTTCCTGAGGTCTTACAGCTTTTTTTATATTTCTAAGTTCATCCATAAGTTTTTCATCTATATGAAGTCTTCCAGCTGTATCTATTATCATGTATGTTGAGTTCAATTCTTTTGCCTTAGCCAGTCCATGTTCACAGATAGCTACTGCATCTTTGTTGTCCTCTTCTGCATATACAGGAACATCTACCTGTTCTCCTAATACCTGAAGCTGTTTTATAGCTGCTGGTCTGTATACATCAGCCCCTACCATCAAAACAGATTCTCCCTGTTTTTTCAGATAGTTAGCTAATTTTGCTGCGAAAGTAGTTTTTCCTGCCCCTTGCAATCCAGAAAGCATCAACACAGTAGGATTTCTTACTCCCTTAGTAAGTCTTGAATTTGTTCCTCCAAGAAGTTCAACAAGCTCATCATTAACAACTTTGATAAACTGCTGACCTGGATTTATACCTTTCAATACATCTGTTCCCACAGATTTTTCAAGTATCTTATTTGTAAAATCCTTTACTACTTTGTAATTGACATCGGCTTCCAGCAACGACATTCTTACTTCTTTTAAAGCTTCTTTTATATTACTTTCACTTAGTTTTCCATGACCTCTTACTTTTTTAAAAATTTCCTGAAATCTAGAACCTAAATTATCTAACATATCCACCTCTAACTAAAATAACTTTTCAATTATATCGTCCAACTTTTCTATTTTGAAATCTTTTTTAAGTTCCAAAAGTTCTTGATAAACCTGTTTTTCTTTTTTATGAAAACCTAGTTTCTCTTCATAATCTTTCAATAATTTGATCCCTCTTTTGATATTATCATAAACAGCCTGTCTGCTCACATCATTATTTTTAGCAATCTCAGACAGTGAAAGATCATCTTCAAAATGATTTATAAGATATTCTCTCTGCTTATCACTAAGAAGATTTTTATAATAATCTAAAAGAGTTGAAACTTCTAAAAACTCATCTAACTCCATCATATCACCAATGTATTATATAAAATTTTATAATTTATGTCAAGTGTTTTTTCTTTACATTATTATTTTTTGCAAATTATAGAAAAGAGGTTGATTAAAGTTCTAAAATTTATCCAGTTCTTCAATCAACCTCTTCTATAATATTAAATTTCTCTTATATGGATATTTTGTGTTCTGTCTGGTCCTACTGATACAACACTGATAGGACATCCTAAGAATTCTTCCATTCTCTTGATATATTTTTTACAATTTTCTGGAAGTTCATCATAATTTTTCATTTGAGTAATATCTTCCTTCCATCCTGATAATTCTTCATATACAGGAATTGCTCTGCTTAATATTTCTGTAGATGCTGGAACAGATGTATATCTTTTACCATCTATGTCATATGCTACACATATTTTTACAGTATCTAGTCCACTAAGAACATCTATTTTAGTAATAACTATATCTGTAAGTCCATTGATATCTACAGCATATTTTCCTACTACAAGATCCAGCCATCCACATCTTCTAGGTCTTCCAGTAGTTGCTCCATATTCAAATCCAGTTTTTCTTAACTGCTCTCCAAGTTCATCTGTAAGTTCAGTTACAAATGGCCCCTCTCCAACTCTTGTTGTATATGCTTTCATTACTCCTATCCCTTTAGTTATTTTTCTAGGAGATACTCCTGCTCCTGTAGTTACTCCTCCAGTAGTAGGTGAAGATGATGTAACATATGGATATGTTCCATAGTTGATATCAAGCATCATAGCTTGTGCTCCTTCAAAAAGAACTAATTTTCCATCATCTAAAGCTTTATTTATTTCAGGGATTGAATCCATTATTCTATGTTTAAGCCTGTCTGCATATCCTTTGTATTCTTCAAAAATAGTATCAAATGATAAAGGCTCTGCTCCATATATTTTAGTAAATATTAAATTTTTAGCTTCAAGCCCCCTTTTTAATTTATCAGCAAAAATATTCATATCTAAAAGATCTACTGCTCTTATTCCTACCCTATTGATTTTATCAGCATAGCAAGGTCCGATTCCTCTTTTAGTAGTTCCTATTTTATGTTCTCCGCTGTTTTCTTCACACAGTTCATCCATTCTTACATGATAAGGCATTATTATGTGAGCTCTATCACTGATAAACAGATGATCTACTTTTGCTCCCTTAGCCTCTAATGTATCTAATTCTTGTAATAAAACTTTAGGATCAATAACAACTCCTGGTCCTATTATACATTTTCCATTTCCATGAAGCATTCCAGATGGTAATAGATGTAATACAAATTTTTCTCCATTTACTACTACTGTATGTCCTGCATTATTTCCACCTTGAAATCTAACTACATAGTCAGCTTTGTTTGCCAAAACATCTATTATTTTTCCTTTTCCTTCGTCTCCCCACTGGGTACCAACTACTACATATCCTGCCATATAGACCTCCTATTACGGTTATTTTGTTTTTTCTATCTCAATATAATTGATGTTTTTGTTATGTTTACATAAAAACAGCTGTTCAAATTCAGTTTTAATATTATCTGCTGCTTTTTCACTGTTATGAAGATCTGGCGTATGATATATTACTTCATATCCATCTATTGAATTTACAAGATCTATAACATCTTGATAATATTTATCATGGTCAGTTTTAAAGAAAAATTTTCCACCTTTTTTCAATACTACATCAAGTATTTTAAAGAAACTTTCCTGTACCACTCTATTCTTTTCATTTTCTTCCCAAGGATCAGGAAAATTTACATATACTCCTTCTATTTCATTTTCAGCAACAAAAGAAAGTACCTCTTCTCCTCTTCTTCTCAAAAATAAAACATTTTTAGAATTATCTCTTTTTACTTTAGTTGCAGAAAGCACAAGTCTCTTAAATCTAAGTTCAAGTCCTATGTGATTTCTTTCTGGATATCTCATCGCCATACCTTGAGCAAAGTTTCCACTTCCAGATCCTATCTCAAGATAAACAGGGTTATCATTTTTAAAAAACTCTTTCCATTTTCCTTTGTATGAATCCATGATTTCCTTATCAAAAATAATATACTCTGGATAGTCAAGAAGTCTTAATATATATGGATTATAATTTTTTCTTGGATTTTTGAAAAAATGTCTCCACAAATCATCTTTTATGCTATCGTTTACCATTAATCCTCCTCTTCTAAAAGCTTATCTATTTTTTCTAAAATTTTATCAGCTGTTCTGTTGTTTTCTTCAAAAAAAACTTCTATATTTTTTTTATACATATTGCTGTTTCTTTCTATTTGATTCACAGCTTCCAAAAAATCATCTACATTTTCTACTTTATAACCTATGTTTTTATTCAATACTTCTTTTGAAATATCTTTTACATTTTGTAAATAGGGTCCAAATATTGGAGTCTTCCCATAGAAAAGTGGTTCTAAAAGACTATGCCCACCTATATCCACAAGAGTTCCTCCAACAAATGCTATATCAGCAATTGAGTATAACTTTCTTAATACTCCAATTTTATCCACAAGTATTATATCAGTTTTTTCAAAATTGTCACTATCTATTTTATTATATTTCTTATATGTCAGCCCCTCTTTTTTTATTAATTCCTCTATTACAGGGACTCTTTCAATATGTCTTGGTACCAGTATAAGTATTGTGTTTGTAAGTTTTTTGAACACCTGAAGAATGATTTCATTCTCTCCTGTCCTTGTGCTTCCAGCAGTAAAAACTTTTCTTCCATGTACTCCTAAAAATTTTTTCAGTTCCTCTTTAGTTTTTTCATCAAATCTCTCAAGATCTATATCAAATTTCAGATTTCCAAGAGTTTCTACTCTGTTTTCATCTGCTCCTATCTTTATTATTCTTTCACTGTCAAGTTTCGACTGCATATAGAATCCATCTACATCTTTAAAAACACCTCTAAGATAAAAGCTCAACTTCTCATATCTTCCAAAGCTTCTGTCAGATATTCTTCCATTAACTACTATTACTTTCCCATTTTTATGACATTCAGTGATAAGATTTGGCCATATCTCTGTTTCAATGAGAATAAGAATTTTCATCTCTATTCTTTCAAGTATATTTTTTATAACATTCTTATCATCTAAAGGAAAGTATAATATATCCACTCTTTCATTGTTTTTATATTTTTCTTTTGCCGTCCCCATCCCTGTATCTGTCATTACTGTAAGAAGTATTCTTTCCTTTCTCTCAGAAAGTATCTTTTTTACCAACGCTTCTGAAAGATTTACTTCTCCCACTGAAGAACAGTGTACCCAGATATATTTTTCTTTTTTCAATATATCTAAGTTTTGCTTTATTCTCTTATAAAAAAATTCTTTTTTTTCTTTATTTACAAGCATATACATATATAAAAATGGAGTGATCAATACCCTTATGACATTGTACAACATTTATTTTACCTTCCTGTCTATACATTCTGATATAGCTTGAACCACTTCCTCTTTTGTCATTACGCTGCTGTCTATTTCCACAGCATCATCTGCTTTCATAAGAGGACTCTCTTTTCTTGTAGAATCTATATGATCTCTTTCTTTTATAGAAGTTATCACAGATTCAAAATCAGCCTCTATCCCTTTTTCTTTATATTCATTAAGTCTTCTTCTAGCTCTCTCTTCAGGTGAAGCCACTAAAAATATTTTCACTTGTGCATTTGGAAAAACTACTGTTCCAATATCTCTTCCATCTAAAATAGTTTTCTTCCCTTTGCTTATTTCTCTTTGCAGTTCTACTAGTTTTACTCTTACAGCTTTTATAGCTGCCACGGGAGAAACTATCCCACTTACTTCAGGAGTTCTTATTTCTTCTGACACATCTTTTCCATTAAGAAAAAATTTATTTCCTACAATATCCAGTTTTGTATTTTCCAGCATTGCTTCTACACTTTTTTCATCTTCAAGATTTACATTGTTCTCCAATGCATAAAGAGCAATCATTCTGTACATTGCTCCTGTGTCTAAATATGTAAGTCCATACTTAGCTGCAACTATTTTAGCTATTGTACTTTTTCCACTTCCTGCTGGTCCGTCTACTGTTACTATGAATTCTTCCATTTTTCCCCCTGATTATTAATTAGCTTTTATGAGCATTGCTCTCCATTCTTTATCAGCTTTTATTTCCAATATCTCAAATCCTAATGCTTCTATTTCCTTTTTCAAGATCTCACATTTATCTTCAATGATACCAGAAAAAATTATTAACCCATCTTTTTTTACTACCTTAGATATATCATTCAGCAGAATTAAAAGTACATCTGCCAATATATTAGCTACTACTACATCAAATTTTTTATTTTCAACTACAGATATAAGATCACCTTTAAATACTTTAGCCTTATTTCCATCTATTTTATTAAGCTCAAGATTTTCTTTTGCTGACTCTACAGCTAATTCATCTATATCTGTTCCATATATTTCAGAAGCTCCAAGTCTGTCAGCTGCTATCATCAAGATTCCTGATCCAGTTCCCACATCTATAACACTATCTCCTGCTTTAATGTTTTCTTCCATTAATTTGAGACAAAGAGAAGTTGTAGGATGAGATCCTGTTCCAAAAGCTCTTCCAGGGTCAAGTTCTATTATAAGTTCATCTTCTTCTGGTTCATATTCTCTCCAAGTAGGTTTAACTACAAACTTTTCACTTACTTTTTCAGGGAAAAGATACTTTTTCCAGCTATTTTGGTAATCTTCCTCATCATATTCATAAAAATCAACAGTATATATTATATCATCTCTTTCTGAAAATTGCTCTTGAAATCTTTCTAATATGGCAGTTTTTCTTTTTTCAGAATATGGATTCAATGGAAAATAAGCTGATATAGCATGATCCACCATTAAAAAATCTTTTTCATTTTTATAAAAATCCAAAGGATTTTTATGAGCAAGAGGCTCTTCTATCTTCAATCCTGTAACTCCAAAATCATAAAATATATCTGATATTTCTTTTGTAGCTTTTTCTATATCGTCACTTTCATAAATTACTTTTATTTCTACTACTTTCATTCTCATCTCCATTAACTAAAACTTATTTCAGTAAGTGATTTATTTACTCTCTCTATACTTTTACATTCTCCTGTTTCCATATCTATCTCTACTTCTATTCCGTTTAATCTCTCATTTCCTTCAGCTATTTCAAATCTCTGAGGAAGTGCATTTAAAAATTTTGGAAGTATTGACTCAACAGACATTCCTATAACTCCATTATCTGATCCAGTCATTCCCACATCAGTAATATATCCTGTTCCCTCTGGAAGTATCTTATTATCTGCTGTCTGGATATGTGTATGTGTTCCATATACTACTGAAACATATCCATCTACATGCCAACCCATGGCTATTTTCTCTGAAGTAGCTTCAGCATGAAAATCTATTATGATAATTTTTGTTTCTTTTTTTATCTCTTCTATTAGTTCTTTTGCTTTTTTAAATGGACAGTCAATAGGAGGCATAAAAACTCTTCCTTGAAGAGATATTATCCCAACTTTATTTCCATTTCTATCTTTTACTATAGTGTGCCCTACTCCTGGTACTCCATCTGGGTAATTTGCTGGTCTCAATACTTTGTCTGTTTTATCAAGATAATCATAAAATTCTTTTTTATCCCAGATATGATTTCCACCAGTTATAACATCACATCCCCAGCTAAATAATTGATCTGCCAGTTTTCCTGTTATTCCAAATCCTGCTGCTGAATTTTCCCCATTTACTATAACCAGATCATAATCTTTTCTCTTTCTTTCCAAATATGTTCTTAATGTTTCTCTTCCTGGATTTCCTACTATATCTCCAACTATTAAAACTTTCATTTTCGTCCTTCTTTCTATAACGTTTTATCCAACACAAATTATATCATTTTTTCTCTAATTTTAAAACCCCACTAAAATATATGATTAGTATTTTAGTGGGGTGATTATTTTCTATTACATTTTTTTCTTACTTAGCGTATTCTACTGCTCTAGTTTCTCTAACAATAGTAACTTTTATCTGTCCAGGATACTGCATTGTTTCCTCGATTTTCTTAGCCACATCTCTAGACATTTTAGTAGCTGCATCATCACTTATAGAATCTGGATTGATTATTATTCTAATTTCTCTTCCAGCTTGTATAGCATAAGATGATTCAACACCATTGAATGAATTTGCTATTTCTTCAAGACTTTCCAATCTCTTTAGATAAGCAGTAAGAGTTTCTCTTCTTGCTCCTGGTCTTGATGCTGATATAGCATCTGCTGCCTGTACAAGTATAGCCTCCACAGTTTCAAATTCTACTTCATTGTGATGAGCCATAACAGCATTTATTACATCTGATTTCTCTCCGAATTTTTTCAAGAATTCTCCACCAATAATAGCATGAGAAGCTTCTATATCATTTTCAAGAACTTTTCCTACATCGTGTAAAAGTCCTGCTCTTTTTGCCAATTCTGTATCTGCACCTATCTCAGCTGCTAGATTAGCTGATAATTTAGCTACTTCTATTGAGTGAGTAAGCACATTTTGTCCATAACTTGTTCTAAATTTCAATCTTCCTAAAGTTCTTATTACTTCAGGATGCATTGCTGGTATTCCTAATTCGATTAATGCTTCTTCTCCAGCATCTACGATTTCTTTCTCTATTTCTTTTTTAGCTTTGTTTACTACTTCTTCGATTTTACCTGGATGGATTCTTCCATCAGTGATAAGTTTTTCAATAGCTATTCTTGCTATTTCTCTTTTTACTCCATCAAAACTAGAAAGCACTACTGCTTCTGGAGTATCATCAATTATAATATCTACACCTGTTAAAGCTTCAATAGCTCTTATATTTCTTCCTTCTCTTCCAATTATTCTTCCTTTCATTTCATCATTAGGAAGATTTACAACTGAAACAGTCGCATCTACCACATAATCAGCTGATGCTTTACCTATAGAAGTTGAAAGTATTCTTCTAGATATTCTGTCTTTCTCATCTTCAAGTTTGCATTCATATTCTTTAATAGCTACAGCAGTTTCATGAGTAAGATCATCTCTTAATTTTGCTATCAGAATATCTCTTGCTTCTACTTTTGAAAGTCCAGATATTCTCTCAAGTTCATTTTCCTGTTTTAATCTTATTTTATCTATTTCTTCTCTTTTTAGCTCAAGTTCTTCAGTTGTTCTTTCAAGTTCCTGACTCTTAACTTCTAATTTTTCTATTTTATTATCCAAAGCTTCTTCTTTTTTAGTAAGTCTTGCTTCTTTTTGAAGAAGTTCATTTTTAGAGTTTTTAATCTCTCTTTCAGCTTCCTCTTTTAATTGATACACATGTTCTTTAGCTTTCAGCTCTATCTCTTTTCCCTTTGCTGCTGCTTCTTTTTCAGCTAATTCTATTATTTCTTTAGCCTTTATTTTTGATTTTGTAACCTCATCCTCTAAATCATTTAATTCATTTATCTTTTTATCTATAACAGACTTTTTATACATCAACGAAATGATGATACTAAGTCCGATTATCGCTAATCCTATACTTATTCCTATATTCATAATTTATCCTTTCTCCATTTTTTTATTTTATTTAAAACTTTCTACTGCCTCATCTTCTGTTTCGTATATTTCGAATATTTCGTCTAATCCTATCATTTCAAATATAGTCTTAATATTCTCATTTAAATTTATAAGTTTAATGTCTCCACCTATATCTTTTACTACTCTTAATTTCCCTCTTAGGATTCCCATAGCCAGACTGTTAATGTGAACTAATTCCTCAAAATCGATTATAAATTTTATTGTGTCCATCTCAACAAGTTTTGTTATTCTTTCTTTTAATTTTGGAGCTACTAAAGCATCTAATTCACCGATCACTTTTATAACTTTTATATCCCCAACATTTTTTTCGATTATATCAAAATTTTCTACCATTTTTTATACAGCCTCCTTAATTCTCTTTTCTATCTTAAACAGTGTTCCATTCAACTTTTTTTCAATTTTAAAATTGTCAGCTATGGCTCTTGCTATATACAATCCCATTCCGCCTTCTTCTTTACTCAATTTTTCCTCATCAAAACCTATTCCATTATCTTCTACTATCAACTGTATTATATCATTTGACTTCTGTATTTCTAGAATAATGTCTCCTGGCTTATACTTATATCCATGTTCTACCACATTTGTTGAAAGTTCATCTACAACAGACAACAACTGAAATATATCTTTTTCATTTATATGCTGAACTTCTAAATAAGTTTTTACCAAAGCTCTAATAAGAGATAAATTCTCTAAAGAAGATGGGATTGACATCCTAATGATATTTTTCACTCTCCTATCACCTTCTCTCTTTAAATTCTGTTATTTTCCATTCCCCTTTTTCTAATAAAAATTTTACATCAAAATATATGGTTCTATCTTCAAAATTAAATGCAGTTATGTTACTAGCATTTTTATCATAAAACTTTGGCTTAGTAACAAATATATTCATTTGGGAAAAATCTATTTTTTCTATTTCTTTCCCTAAAAAAACATTTTTCAAAGAAAAATTAAGCGTTTTCTGCAAACTTTCTGTATCACCATTTTGTAAATCTATCTTTATCTTCTCTATCAATGTTTCTAGAGTGTTTTTATCTTTTTCTCTTTCAGTTAATAATTTTTGATATTTAATAATCAAAGGATTTTCACCTTGAATCATTTTGTTCTCATTAAGTTGTTTTTTGAGTTTTTCTAATTCCCAATTTTCATATAAGTATACATATTGTTTTTCATACTCATTCTCAACTTTTTTATTTATCAAATTAGAACATCCTGTTAAAAAAAAGATTGAAATTATCCAAATAAAAATCTTTCTCATAATTACATACACCTAATCCCTATTACTATTAATAATACCATATCACTATGTTTTTATCAAGAATTTAATTACACTTGATCGCAGTTAATCACAACTTTAATTCAGATGTTATTTTATCAATTATTTCCTCTTCACTCATTTCATCTAAATTATACCATGTATATGAAGAATCATTTTTAAACCATGTAAACTGTCTTTTTGCATATCTTCTTGAATCTCTTTTAATATTTTCAACTGCTTCTTCAAAGGTACAGTTATTATTAAAATAATCTATTAATTGTGTATAACCTATAATATTTATTTTTCTTAAATTGTCTCCATATTTTTCATACAATTTTCTCACTTCTTCTGAAAGACCTTTTTCCAACATTATATCTACTCTCATATTTATTCTTTCATAAAGAACGTCTCTATTTCTTTCTAAAGCTACTTTTAAAAAGCTGTAATTATTCCCTTTTATATTTTTTTTAGTCAAAACAGAAAATTTTTCTCCTGTTAATTTAAATACTTCCAAAGCCCGTTCTACTCTTCTTCTATTATTTTTATGTATATCCAATGCAGCTTGTGGATCTACAGCTGCAAGTTCATTATATAGTTCTTCTATATCTTTTTTCATAAGTTCCTCACGAAGTACTGGATCTCCTGCTGGTAAAGAGGATAATCCATCAGTTATAGAACTTATATACAATCCAGTTCCTCCTGTGAGGATAATATTTTTTTTCTTAGTTTCTTTTTCTTTCAAAATGTTATCCACATCTTTTTGGAAATCTCCTACATTGTATTTTTTTACAGGTTCTACTATATCAAGCATATAGTGTTTTATTCCCTGCATCTCTTCTGTAGTAATTTTAGCTGTTCCTATATCCATTCCTTTATATACTTGAGCAGAATCTGCTGAAATTATATCCGCCTTCAATAGTTTTGCCATTTTAATAGATAAATCTGTTTTTCCTACTCCAGTAGGACCTGCAATTACTAACCCCTTCAACATCTATTTTCCTTTCTAAAAATCACAAAAAAGCTGAATAATGTAAATTCAGCTTTCATGTTTTTATATATTTATTACTCTACATATTCAAACTCTACATCTGCTATTCTTACATTGTCTCCATCTTGAATTCCAGCTTCTCTCATAGCTTCTTCCAATCCAAGTGATCTCATCATATGAAGGAAATTAATGATAGATTCTTCTTCCATAGTAATAACATATTTAGCAAGAACTTCATCTAAAATTCTTCCTTCTATTACATATGTTCCCTCTTCATCCTGAGTTATTACAAAATCTTCCATATCTCCTTTTATTTCTCTCAACACTTCATTTACATTTACTTCATCTTCCAATGGTTCTCTCTCTATTTCTTGAAGCATTGAATAACTTCTGTAAAGCACCTCTTTGATTCCTTCATTTAAGATAACAGAAACTGGGAAAACCTCATGACCTTGAGCTTCTACATGAGCCTTAAACTTTTCATATTTTTCCATATCCCATAATAAATCCATTTTATTGGCAAGAATTATCTGTTTTTTAGTTGAAAGTTTTTCACTAAACTTTTTTAATTCAAAATTTATTTTTTCATAATCTTCAATAGCATCTCTTCCTTCTATTTCAGCCACATCCACAAGATGATATATCATTTTACATCTCTCTATATGTCTAAGAAATTTATCTCCAAGTCCTACACCTTCATGAGCTCCCTCTATAAGTCCCGGTATATCTGCTATTACAAATGATTTTCCCTCTTCAAGTCTTACTACTCCTAATTTTGGTTCAAGAGTAGTGAAGTGATAGCTTCCTACTTTAGAGTTAGCTGCTGACACTCTATTGATAAAGCTTGATTTTCCAACTGATGGATACCCAACAAGAGCTACATCAGCTAAAAGTTTTAATTCAAGTTTTACTTTTATTTCTGCTCCTTCTCTACCTTTTCCAGCAATTCTTGGAGTCTTTCTTGTAGAAGATTTAAAGTGAACATTTCCTGCTCCTCCTCTTCCACCTTTTAATAATATTCTAGGCTCCCCCTCTACATTCATATCTAGAAGAAGTTTTCCAGTTTCTATATCTCTCACTTGAGTTCCAACTGGTACTTTTATAACAAGATCTTCTCCTGTTTTTCCATACATTTGTTTTTTTTGTCCATTTTCTCCATTTTCAGCTTTAAATACTTTTTTAAATTTAAAGTCAATCAGAGTATTTATGTTAGGATCTGCAATGAATATTACATTTCCTCCATTTCCTCCATCTCCTCCATCTGGTCCACCGAATTGGATGTACTTCTCTCTTCTGAAAGCTGCTGATCCATCTCCTCCATTACCGGCTTTGACCGTTACTATTACCTCATCTATAAACATCTTATTTTCACTCCCGATTATATATCAAATTTTCTATCAATATATTTTACCTTAATTTATATCTTTTTACAAGTTTTTTTCAAGTCCTCTATCTATCAGCATTTTTGACTACTAAATATTCTTAATGGGTGCTACTTGGGTACTACTAAAAGACACAATCTATACCTTTTCTCCCAAGCTCTAATAAGCCCATATATCCATTTTAAATATCAATCAACGCTTGATACCTTTTCAATAGATGAAAGCCTTTAAAATAAATTTTACAAAGGCAAAAAGGAGAGCCATATTATGACAATCAAAGACTTAGAAAATAATCTATTAATAATGAAGATTATAAAAAAGAAAAAAGAGGAATTGCAACAGCTACAAAACAATATTGAAGGATTGAGTTCTATTTCCCTCAAAGAAAAGGTACAAGGTGGAAAAAAGGAAAATGAGTATATCACAGATAGGCTTCACAAAATAGAAACTATTAAAAAAGAAATCCTGGAACTTGAATATAAAAAGTTTGAGGTTTTATCAATCATAGATAAAATACCAAATCAACTTGAAAGAATAGTGTTGACTTCTAAGTATGTTCTTGGGAAGGACTTTAAAAACACAGTCAAAGGTACAAGAGAATCACTCAAGGAAGTATCAACAGCTTTGAAAAGTGGTAAGGTATCTTTCGGGGTAGCCTGTTTAGAATCAATTTTTGATGAGTCTATATAATCTATATGGACTTTTTTTGTTGGAATACTGGTATTTGTTGCTAGGACTTCTATTTTTCTTTTTAAAGCCTTTCTATTTGCTACTTGAGTATTTTATCGAGTGAAGTCTTTGAAAGAATAAAATCAGCTCATAGCGAAGCCAGTCTTACTAAATAAATCTGATTATAGTAAATGGAATTCTAAAAGTCATTGTCATTAAGATAGTGTGTAAACTTTTTAATATTCAGTAACAATCTTATTTAGAAATAATGAAATCACAAATTAGCAGAGATGAATTTAGTGAGGAGATAGGAGAGCAGAAAATTTTGCCGTCCTCTTATAAGAACTCTCAAAATAAGGAACAACCTATGTTTGAACTAACATTCAATCAAGGAAAACAAGTAAGAGAAAGCAAATTTTTGAGAAAAGCTGTTATACACTATATTGAAGAGTTAGAAAGTAAAAGAATATTAGTAACAACAATTAATAGAGTGGTTGGAGAATTAGGAGTAAGACATGATAATTTATTAAGTGTAGATAAATTCCAATCTCCTAAACTTTCAGGAGATTTCCATATATTCAAAAATATATTTTTTGAATAAGCAATATATGAATTTATGTTATAATCTAAATGTATTTAAAATATCATAATTATACGAGGAGGAAAAGAATGTTTAATATATTTATCGAAAATTTATTGGAGATATTACCAAAAATTACGTTAAAATTGGTTACTTTAATTCTAGTTATAGTAATTTTTCCTAAAATAATCAGCTTTTTATTGAAAATTTATTTAAAAACATTGAATAAAAAAGATATAGATCCCTTATTCAAAAGTTTTAGTTGCTCACTTTTAAATACAATAGGATACACTATTATGTTTTTTACTGTTATAAGTATTTTGGGAATAAAAGGTACTTCTGTAATAACTGTTTTAGGTGCTGCTGGACTTGCTATTGGATTAGCACTTCAAGGTAGTTTGGCCAACTTAGCAGGTGGAATGCTAATTTTATTATTTAAACCTTTTGCTAAAGGGGAGTATATCACAAATAACAATGGAGCAGAAGGAACAGTTGATCAAATATTTATTCTCTATACTCATCTTATGACAGCAGATAATAAATTAGTAGTGGTTCCAAATGCTGAGTTAGCTAATAGTACAATTATCAATTATACAAGAGCAGAAGATAGAAGATTGGATATAATAGTTGCTGTGTCTAATGAAACATCATTAGATAAAGTACAAGCTGTTTTAAAAAAAGTAGCTGATGATTACCCAGCATCTTTATCAAATCGTCCTAAAATGGTTGAAATGTATAAACAAAATATTGGTTATATGGATATTCTTTTTAGGATATGGGTTAAAAACTCAGATTATTGGACTTCATTATTTGAACTCAATGGAATAATCAAAAAAACTTTAGATTTAGAAAATATAGAAATTCCTAATCAAAAAATAGACATCTACAATAAAATGTTAAAAGATAATAAAAAATAAACTAGGCAAAATCTAACCTAGTTAAAATTTAATCTCACTCCTAAAAATATAGGGGTGAGATTTTAAGTTATTGTATGGGCAATTCCCATACCTTTATTACAGTAGTTAATTGTGATGGGTAATTTTTACCTAACTCTTTTTGATTTAAAACTGTTACTTTTTTGAGTAATAGCTATTAAATCCGTATGAGGAAATTTCTCTAACGCCCCAAATACCATTTTAATAAAAAGGAATCTAGGGAAGAAATAGTCGAGCAAAAAATTTTGCTGTGGTCATACATTTAGCTTGGCTGAACTTTAAGCCCTGTTGTATTAAATTTACTTTTAGGGGAGTCAGAAAAGGAAGGGGATGACATTTTTGATATACCCTGGTCATTTTTGACCACACTATAAAATAACAGTACCTGTTTATGATGTTTCCTAGTAGAACTACCACTATATTTTCTTTTCAAGACTAGAATAAATTCAGTATTTACTAGTATGGAAAGCAGTAGGAGAAAATCCTAAAAAATTGACCGCATAAAATTGATTTTAAAGGACTTTAGAGGACATAACCTATATAAAGTAACATGAGTTAGACCGTTCGGAAGATTCTCCTAACGACCTTAAATACTGGCTTCGGAATATCTTCCGACCCCCTCATATATAAAATAAAGAGCCTCCCATATTATAGGGAGACTCCACCAGGGCAAAACTCATTAATTTAAGTTTGATTTATTATTCTACTTTTGAGTTAGAATTCCTTTTTTATCAAATTGTAAATAGCTTCACCTAAGTTGCTGCACAGAGGATATTCCACAATATATAATTTGGGTGTTGGTAAATCAATCACACCTTTATTATTGTGACCTCTTACTCCGGGAATAGTTCCCTTAGGAGTTCCTGTTCCTCTTTTATTAAATAAATTCATATTTAATAATTTATTTACTATTTGTTGGATGAGTTCTTTTGGGTAATTTAACTTTTCAACTAAAATATTCACAGCTTTTTCACTAAGAATATCTATTGGGGAAAGTATCGTTTCTTTAGATACAGATTTTTTTTCATGAGAAATATCATGTGATTCTAAAAAAATTTGCAATTCTATCCAAGTTAATTGTTTTAGAATTCTAATATACTCTCTTGTTAGTAAATCTTCATTCTCTAAACCATGTATTAATAAAGCTCCTATCTTCTCAAATACATTATCATCAAAATTAGCACTATTTTTGATATAATCTTCTAGTTCTATGAAAGAATCGCTTAATATAGTTTCTTGTTTTTCTGTTTTTAATCCATTTGGAAACACTTTTTCATATAGCCCTAAAAAATTATATAGTCCTTTCAAACCTTTTAAGTCTCGTAAACTATAACCTGTGAGACCAAAGAAAGTGGCTAGAGCTTGGACATTTCCATTAGATAAAAAGTTATTAACTGCTCCTGCACCAATTTTAAAAAGTTCAAGTGCTGTACTTGGATCAATCATTTAAACCCTCCCCATTTGATGTATTATTTTTCTGTGTCTGGCTCTTCCTCAGTGCCAAACCATTTTAAGTTTTTAAGCTTTGTTAATGAAAAATTTATGAAATTTTGTGTATCTTCGCATAAAGTTTCTATTTCTTCATTAGTCATCGTTTCATTAAAAAGTAATTTAAAATATTCTTGTAAATCTGTACTAAAAATATTTAAAAGTTTATCAAAAACTTTTTTTTCCATTTCTTTTAATTCCCTATATCTTACTAATGTATTTTCACGCAAATATTCTTCTTTAGGATTCCATAAATTTGCTATAGATTCATCAAGAATTAAATTGAATAAACTTATATCTAGAACTTTTGCTATTTTTTCTAATACATCACCAGGTATCTGGATCAAACCTTTTTCATATTTTCTTATTGAGCTTTCTGTTTTTTCTATTAATTCAGCTAGTTGTTTTTGAGTTATTTTTTTTTCACTTCTACTTTTTTTTATTTTTTCTCCTATTTTTTTATAATCTATTTTTTCCATTCTAAACCCTCTCAAGAATATTTATTTTAACTTAATTCTAACATATATCGACAATTAAAATCAAATATAAAATAAAAAAAGCTTGACACCGACAATTAAAATGTAGTATATTGTTTTTACAGATATTTAAATTGTCGCAAAGGGAGGTGTAATATTTTATGAAGTTAGATAATTCTAAGTTAAGCATTGCTCTTGCTAGAAAACAGTTTACAGCTAGAACACTATCTGAACTATCAGGAATAACTGAAAGTGCTCTTACTAAAATAAAAACTGGTAAGCAAATACCTAGACCTATAACAATAGGTAAAATAGCCAAAGCTCTAGAAGTAGATGTAACTGAACTTATTGAGCAAGAGGATTAATTCGGAAATAAGTTTCCGAAAAGTACAAGCGAGGTTGTGACTGACAACTGCAAACAGTTAAATACCATAAAGAAAGGAAGGTAAAAGATAGGTGATACAATGGATAAATTTGAGAAATACAAGATTTATGGTGAGGAACTGAGATTTAATTTCTGTCCTATCTGTGACAAAGAAAAAGAAGAAAATCCTTGCTTTTCTGTAAATGCAAAGACTGGAAATTATATCTGTCATACTACTGGAAAAGGTGGAAACATAAAAAATCTTGATAACTTTGAGTTTAAGCTGCCAGAGATAAAAGAAAAGAAACCAAGAAAAAAGGATATGGATTTTAGTGAGTTATTTAAGAAAAGATCTGATCATCACTTAGGCAGTGACTGGCTCTCTTATCTAAAAGAAAGGGGGATATCTGAGAAGTCCTTAAATAAGTTTTGCAGGCTTGGAAAAAATAATACAATGATGATACCAATAACTGATGGAGAAAAGGTTGTAGCTATAAAATACAGGACCATAGATAAAAAAATATCTTCCGAGAAAGGCAGCACTTCTGACTATTTCATTAACTGGCAGAATGCAAAAGATAAAAGCTATTTAATCATTGTTGAAGGAGAAATAGATTTATTAAGTGCAATTGAAGCTGGATATCTCAATGTTGTAAGTTTACCCTTTGGAGCTAAAAACTTAAAGTGTATTGATAATCAAAAAGAGTGGATAGAAAGCTTTTCAAAAATTATCATAGCTACTGACAATGATGTGGCCGGAAAAGAGAGTCAAGAAAAAATCATTAAAAAACTAAATCAAATTTATGAAAAAATTTTTATATTAAATTATGGTAAATACAAGGACTTTAATGAAGTTTTGATGTCTGAAGGTATTGAAGGAATAAAAAATATAATTAACAAAGCTTCTCAGCTTTCTATAGATTCATCAATATTCTTTGGGGAAAATGGAAAGTTTTTATTTTCAGACTTTGCTGTATATTTAAAAACAAAACATAATATTATAAAAATTGATAATGAGCTTCATTGTTATGAAGATGGAATTTATGTTAAAGACAAAGGAATTGAAAAATTGATGATTGATATTATCTCCAATTTAAAAGATAGTAATAGAAAAGAGGTTTTAAAGTATTTAGATCTCATCACAGAAGAAAAAGAAAGAGACAACACAGGACTTATCACTTTTAACAATGGAATATACAACATTTTTAATGATGAACTTTTACCTTTTGATCCAAAGTATATTTTAACAAATAAAATACCTTGGAACTATAACTCCATTGCATATTCTAAACTTATGGATACAACACTTAATAAATTTGCTTGTGATAATGAAAAAATCAGATTATTAATAGATGAAATCATAGGTTATAGTCTATTTGCTAAAAATGAGCTAGGAAAAGCTTTTATTATTACTGGGGATAAATCCAATGGTAAATCTACATTTTTAAAAATATTAATGTATATGGTTGGTAAGGATAATACCAGTGCTTTAAGCTTCAATGACATTATCAATTCAAGATTCAGACTATATGAAGCAGCAGGAAAATTATTAAATATTGGTGATGATATAGGAAGTGGCTATATTCCAGAAGCTGAGATATTCAGAAAGCTAGTAACAGGGGATATTATTGTTGCTGAACAGAAAGGGAAAAACCCAATAAAGTTCAATTGCTATGCTAAATTTATTTTTAGTGCTAATGATATTCCTAGAATAAAAGACCCTACAGGAGCAACTGCCAGAAGGATTATAATTATACCATTTAAAAATAGTTTTACTAAAGAAAGTAAAGATTATGATCCTTATTTCCTAGATAAAATAAAAACTCAAGAATGCATGGAGTATATGATTGTAGTTGGGATAATAGGATTAAAAAGAATTATTCAAAATAAAGGATTTACAGAAACAGAAGAGACTAAGCAGCTTTTAGAAGAGTTCAACAAAAATAATAATCCTATAATTGACTATATTGATTTTTTAGAAAATGAAATTGAAAATCCTCAAAAATTAGAATATTTAATTAGTGATTTTACATGTGTAAAATTATTAAATGGAAATTTTGTATTCCCACAAAAAGAAAAAAATCTTATAGGTTTTAATGATTGGGCAGTTTCCAATGGACATCAAAAAATCTCAATATCAAAATTCAAGAATGCAATGTGTCAACATTTTAATTTAGATGTAAAAAGGATTAAAAAAGATGGAAAATTTGAAAGATATTTTATTTTAAAATGAAAAACTGGTAATTTTTACCTGTTTTTACCAGAAATTTTTAAAAACTGGTAACTTGAAACCCATTGATTTTATTGACTTTGTTGTAATAATTACCAGATTACCACTTTTTATTTATACCTTTAGAATTTATATATAAAATAATATATAAGACACATAGAGCATATAGTACATAAAAGAATATAAATATATGGGGAGAAGTGAGAAAAAAAGTGGAAACTTGGTAGTTAACTTAAAAAATATAAGTTTTTTAGATATTTTACGCACTAAAAAAACTGGTAATAATCTGGCAATAAAAACGGCAACAATAAAAAAAGGAGTAAAAAATATATGATATAACAGTTAAAACAAACTTGGGAGAATACTTTTATAGTGGTTCTTGTTTAATTAAAAATAATGTTGTAATAGTAGTATTTACAAGAAATGGAAGTAGTAGGCTTGAGTTCAGAAAATCCAGTATTGGATATGGAAGAGAGGTAATTACACCTCATAACTCTTGTATTGAAATATTAGAGCAAGTTGAAATAAATGGTAAAAAGATCTATAGCAATACTAAAAAATATTAATTGGAGGCATTTTATGCTAGATAAAATAAAAAGCCATGATACTACCAATATCACGGCTCCAAGATAAAAATCTTCACACTATTTGTTTTATTATAGCTGAAAAACTCCTAAATGTCAATAAAGGAGAAATGAAAATATGAAATATAAAGATTTAAGAGAACAAAATATAAATTGTTTTGAATACCTGGATAAGCTAATAAGTAAAGGATATATCACTGTATTGGAAGCTATGGCAGGTGAAAACTTATGAAACTTAATGAATTGACAGTACAACAAATATTTGAAATTGTTCATCATAAAAAGTTTTTACCAATGCATCATCTTCCAGTAATAAAATATTTATACTCAAATAGTCTCGAAGAGTTTGAAGAATTTGTAGCACTTTTTGCAATTTTTCACTATGGGGTAATGGTTGGCAAGGTTGCAGCAAGAGAAGGCGATAATTTATGAGCCAGTTTAATAACTTACCTTTGAAAATAATAATAGACTATTATACTTATAAAAATCTTGGTGGAGATATAGAGAACTTCTGTAAGCTTATTGGAATGAGTAAAGCAGTATTTAAAAAAAGAATAGCTGGTCAAAGTTGCTTTAAATTAAGTGAAATACAGAAAATTAAAGAAATTTTAGGATTTTCAGGAGAAACAGCACAAATATTATTTTTTAATGAAGCTGAAACCCCTGATCTTGAGAATTTAGATGAAATAAATTTTATAAAATATTGAAGGAGAATGACTATGGTATTTGATACATCATGATTAAAAGACATTGTCTTACAAATGTCAAAAGTGTTAAAAAATAAAGTAAAAATATGGAGGGAATAAAATGAGCTTAACAAATAAATTAAAAGAGCTAATAAAAGAATTAGAGAATATAAGAGTAACTATGCTTACAGAAGTACAAGAAAAAATGAAAAGTGGTAAATATTCAGTTGAGTATATAACAAATCTAAGAACTGATACTGATAAGAGGTATTATGCTATAGTTGAAAAGTTTGAAGAGAAAAGAAAGCAGCTTATCCAGGATTATATAAATGAACAGCAAGGAAAAATAGAAACTAGTCCTAGTGTTGAACACACAGGGGCTCTTAATAGTGTCATAAACCTTGCAGGAAGTGTTTCCCTAGAAGATAGTGAGCTTAATGAGTTGGTAAAGCCATTTAAAAGTAATATGTTGCTTATGGAGTTATTATTCAGAAAATTAAATGTTGATAATGGTAATATTTTAGAAAAATATACTGAAACTTTCAAAGAGTTTAAAACATATACAGTTAAAAGAGAGTTCTTGAAAGAAATAAAAGACTTTGGAACTGAATATTTTGGGAAATCTATTAATGACACAAACGGAGGCTTACGAGCTACAATATATTTAGGTACCCTTGAACAATTGGAAAATAATTTTACAGAAAGAACATCAAAATAAAAGTAATTGAAAAGAAATGATAGTATTTTGGAAAAATAGGAGAGTGATTATATAATGGCATCTAAGTATAATAGAGAACAAATAGCACTTGACCTACTTTTATGTACTACCAATTTAGAAGTTTGTAAAAAAAATAATATTAGTGAAGCAACACTCTATAGACTAAAAAAAGATGGAGCATTTCAAGAATTAGTAACTGAGCAAAAAGAAAAAATGTTCAAAGAAACTATGAAAAAGGCTCAAGCATATAGTTTAGAAGCGATTGAAGTTCTTAGATCAATAGCCCAAGATAAAGAAGCACCTCAAAGCAGTAGAGTAAGTGCTAGTAGTAAAATAATTGAGCTTGGGCAATGTATGTATGACCAGGAGAAAATCACTAAGAAATTGGAAGATATAGAAAGGTGGTTAAATGAAAGCAAGAAAACTTAATTACAAAGCTTTATTAAAGCATATCGAAGAAGTTCACAAAGAGGTAAAAACTAAAGAAAACCCAGTTATTATTTTAATTGAGAAGCTATCTAATGGTAGTTATAGTGTTGCTGAAACCTCACAAAACCATAAAAGAAAAGACTTTATTATAAAAAATGGAAAACAGCTTAATGAATATCTGGAACTATTAAATAAAGATAACTGTATTATCATTATTGATGATATGATTGAAATGATAAGTGAGGATATGTACCAAAGAGTTATTAAGGAATGTACAACTCAAGAATTACATTTGATAATAGAAACTATGGAAAATAAAGGTGAGCAAAAGATAATTGATGAAATATTCAAAGATAATGTTATAAAAATGATTAGAAAGGAGATATATTAATGGCATATAGTGGATTAACAAATGCAGGAGCAGCATATTTAGCTGCAAGACAGGCAAACAATTTACCAGTAGAATTTTTAAAGGCAAAAGTAGGAGATGGAATAGCTCCATCAGGGACAGATCCAGCAGAACTTACAGATATAATATCAGGGAAAATGGAAGTAGAAATAACAGATATACAGCAGGTAGAAAGAGCATTAAAAATGACTGTACAAGTAAGTAATGAGAGTTTAACTACTGGATTTTATCTAACAGAGATAGCTATTTATGTCAATGATAATGGAACACCAGTGCTTTACTGGTATATTGGAAAAGACAATGGAACTTATGTACCTGACAGTACTAAACCGATGAAATATAAGAATATTTTAAATGTTGAGGTATCGAGCGTACCAGTGACAACAGTAAATTATACAGGAAAAGATTTATGGGTAGATGAGGCTAGACTAGCTGAAGTAGTAGAAAAAAAACTTGATACAAGTATATTCACAGGGTCAGAAAGCACAGGAAATATACAAGATACAGGAACTAAAACAAAAGGTAGTATATACTGGGATAATAGTGTATCTCCAAAAGTACCTTATCTTTGTGTAAATACAACAACTGACATAACTCCTACCAGTAATTTCATTGCTGCGGATAATAATAATTTAGCAAAAAATGGATACGAAGAAACTTTTAGAATTGAAATAGGGAATCCTGTACAGCATGAACTTACATTTAGAAAAGTTGGAAAATTGGTATCAGTTGGATGTGTAACAAAAGGAAGTTCAATCAATGGAGTATTTTCTGGGTATACTTTACCTGAAAATTTTAGACCTTCAGTAAATTCATACATTACATATCCGTGTGTCTCTGGAACTCCTTATATAGGAATTTCACCAGATGGGAAAATATCGTCAACAGATAATGGGGCAACAATGCATGTTTTGCAATCTTCTACATCATATTTTATATCTCAAGTATACGTTGCAGCTAATAGCATATAAGGAGGAATAGAAAATGTATTTTCAATACAGAAATGGACAATTAATATCAGATAATATCAGACCGGATGAGCAAAATAAGAAGTTTTGGGATGCTAAAGAGTATAACGAAGTATTCCCAGATTGGAAAGTGGGAGATATTCTTTATATAGGAGATGTTCCCTTAAGATATCCGATAGAAGATAATAAAATCATAAGGGAAATGACAGAAGAAGAGCTGGTAAAAGCAGGAATTATAACAGAGCCAGTAGAAACAAAAGAACAGTTGACGGAGCAAAAAATAAACTATATTTTAGAGTATTCTAAATTAGAAGAAAATAAAAAAGTTGTAGAAAGCTCAAAATTTTCTACAGAAGATGAAATAGAGGCTATTACAGAAAAAATGGCTATTTTAGAGATTGATATAAACAACCTACAAGAGAAAATAAAGGCTTTATAATAACTTAATAAAAACAGCTCCTGCTGGAAACAGGAGCTGCTGGAGTAAATATATAACCAAGGTTACATATAAACAACCACCAATTGTATTATATCACACCTTGGTTCTTTTATAAAGGAGTGTGATTATATGAAGAATCCAAATGGCTTTGGAACTGTCTATAAAGTCACTGGGAATAGACGCAAGCCTTGGAGGGCTATTAAAACAATAGGTAATAGCAAAGGTAGGCAAATTAGGAAAACAGTTGGATATTTTGAAACTAGAAAAGAGGCACTAGAAAGCCTTATAACTTTTAAATTTGATCCATATAATATTGAAGTTGAAAACTTGACTATAGATGATATTTACAACAGATGGAAAGAGATGCATTTTAAAAAACTCTCAAAGCTTTCACAGAGCAATTATGAAAGCAATTATACACATTTTAACCCTTTGAAAGATAGAAAGATAGCAGAACTAAAAACAATGCACCTTCAAGAGTTTATGAATAACCTTGAGCTTTCAGAATCTAGTAAAAGAAATATAAAAAGGATGCTCAATCAATTATTTAAGTATGCTTTAAAATATGATATAATAGAGAAAGATTATACCCAGTTTATAGAGCTGGGAAAGGTTGAAAAGATACTTGAAAGAAAAATTTTTACTGATGAGGAAATATCAAAACTCTGGAAATATAAAGAATTAGAATGGGTAGATACAATCTTAATTATGATATATACTGGTATGAGAGTAGGAGAACTTCTGACTATCAAAAATCAGGATATAGACCTTGAGAATAGAACTATCAGAGGTGGAATAAAAACAGATGCAGGGAAGAATAGACTTATTCCCATCAATATGAAAATACTACCATTTATCAAAGCCAGAATGATTCCAAGTAATGAATATCTTATTTTGAGCAGAAAGGAAAAGAATTTATCCTACTCATCATATATAACATATTTTAGAAAATTAATGAAAAAATTAGATATGGAACACACTATTCACGATTGCAGACATACTTTTGCAAGTTTATTGAGTAATGCTGATGCAAACAAAGTATCTATAGCTAAAATTATTGGGCACAGTAATTATGATATGACTGAAAAGATTTATACTCATAAAGATATTGAGGAACTAAAAAAAGCCATAGATTTAATTTAATATTTGGGTACTTTTTGGGTGCAACCTATAAAATTTTATACGATTTTATAAGACTTTATATGATTTATCTGTTAATTGAAAGCTAGGAAACACCTTGTTTTCTAGCTTTTCAGCATTTAACCCCTAAATTACCTTAATTTATATCTTTTTGCAAGTTTTCTTCATAAGGTTTGAACATGAATGAAATATTTTTTTATTGCTTTTTTTTAGAATTTATTGTATATAATATCTATATGTTATCTAATACTTTATCTCTAATTTTTATAATGAATATATAAATCTAACTGTATATTC
>ENA-ORTP01000547-ORTP01000547.1-human-gut-metagenome-genome-assembly--contig:-NODE-547-length-45865-cov-3.166361_pt1 | contig 45865 bp, 47 predicted proteins | sample MGYA00241913_ERZ509190 | MGnify/ENA primary metagenome ERZ509190 (study PRJEB26280, sample SAMEA2338839) | human gut metagenome | biome: human gut; feature: human-associated habitat; material: faeces...
TCGCTGAGGCTGTCTTCGTCGTCGATGTCGAGCGGCGTCCACGGCACCACGCCCGCCACGGGCCGTCGCGTCAGCTCTTCCAACTGCTTCAGACCGGGCAGAAGCAGCTTCAGGTCGCCGCGGAACTTGTTGACGATCGTCGCCTTGACGAGCGCGAGTTCCTCCGGCTCCAGCAGCGCCAGCGTGCCCACGAGCTGGGCGAAGACGCCGCCGCGGTCGATGTCGCCCACCAGCAGTACGGGGATGCCGAGCCGCTTCGCCAGACCCATGTTGACGAAGTCGTCGGCTTTCAGGTTGATCTCCGCGGGGCTGCCGGCCCCCTCCACGACGATCAGATCGTACCCGGCGTCCAGCTTTCGGTAAGCGTCGAGCACGTCGGGCCAGAGCCTGTGCTTCATGGCGTAATAGCCTTCGGCCGTGTAGTTGCCGTAGACCTCGCCGTTGACGATCACCTGCGAGCCCTCGTCGCTGGTCGGTTTGAGCAGCACCGGATTCATCGCGTAACTGGGTTCGAGCCCGCAGGCCTCGGCCTGCACGGCCTGGGCGCGGCCGATCTCCAGCCCCTCGCGGGTGATGAACGAGTTAAGCGCCATATTCTGCGACTTGAACGGCGCGACGCGCAGCCCGTCCTGACGAAAAACGCGGCACAGCCCGGCGACGAGCAGACTCTTGCCCACGCCCGACATGGTCCCCTGAATCATAAACGACTTGGCCATTTGCGAAAATCCTTTCTATCGAAAACACACGCTGCGGACAAAATTTCCGGCAACTAACCGCCCTCGCATCCAGCCGTCGTTGAAATTATAGCAGATCGGCGCGGGCAGGGCGCCGCGGCTTTTCGAAACCCGACGCGCGGGGCGCGGCGGCACACCCCATGCGGCGGGAGTTCTCGTGAATCTCGCGTTTTTGCGCAAAGCGTCGAATGGCAAAAACGCGAGATTTCCTGAGCTTTCATGTTTGTGTACAGTACTCCTCTTTTTTTGCAAGCGCTTACTGCGGCTGTCTTCGTGCTTCTCAGACCGGCAAGGACCCAACGGCAAATTTGCTTTCCACCCCGTTTTTTGAGATTTAATCGTCCCTATCCTTTCCTATTCAAGGCTATCGCGTCCTATCGCATTTGGATCTGTTCGATTTTCATATATAATGTAACCATGCGCATGAGGAATTCCATGAGGAATTTCCACACTCCACTCGAGAAGGAAAAAGTGAATGTAGACAAAAATTTTGTCCCGCGTTCGTGTCTGAATTCGAAATGAGGTTGATTTATCATGACTCAGACTTCCACGCTGACCAGCATGAGTCAGGGCTCCATCGCCCGTTTGCTCTTCCGGTTTTCTGTTCCTGCCACGCTTGGCCTTGTGGCCAACGCTTTTTACAATATCGTCGACCGTCTCTTCATCGGCCGCTTCGCCGGCGCCGACGGTCTTGGCGCCGTCGGGCTGACGTTTCCGCTGACGGTTTTCGTGATCGCCGTCGGCTCGCTCGTCGGCGTCGGCGCGGCATCGCAGATGTCGCGTCTGCTGGGGGAGGGGCGGCGTCGGGATGCCGAAACGGTCCTCGGCAACGCCGCGGCGGTCACGGCGCTGTTCGCCGCGCTTTTCACGGCTGCGGGGCTGTTTTGGCTCGACGGGCTGGTGAAAGCTTTCGGCGCGTCGTCCCGTCTGGCGCCGCAGACTCGCATTTACACGGAAATTTTGTTCTGGGGGATGCCTTTCAATCTGCTGGGATTCTCGCTGAACTACCTGATCCGCGCCGAGGGGCATCCTCGTTACGCCATGTGGACGTTGTGCGTCGGCGCGGGCATGAACGTGTTCCTAGACTGGCTCTTCATTGCGCGCATGCGCATGGGCATTGCCGGAGCGGCGCTGGGAACGTCGCTGGCCCAGATCGCCTCGTTCGTCTGGGTGGCGCTGTTCTATCTCAGGGGCGCGGGATCGCTGCGAATCGGCGCCGCGTCGCTGAAACCCAATGGGGATATCGTCAGGGAAATGCTCCTTGTGGGCGCTTCTCCCTTTTTAATGGAGCTCTTTTACACCGTCAGCATGATGCTCTTCAACAACATCGTCAACGATCTCGGCGGCGATTTGGCCATTTCGGCCGTGGGCATTTTCTTTTGTTTGGACAACCTGATCTATCTGCCCGTGTTCGGCGTCGGCGAAGGGCTTCAGCCCATTGTCGGCTACAACTACGGCGCCCAGCGGTCGGACCGCGTCAAACGCACGATTTTATGCGCGCTCGCCGTCAGTTCCGTCTATTTCGCGATTTCGTTCATCGGCGCGGAGTCTCTCGCGCGCGCCATGGTCACGCTCTTCGCGGCCGACGACGAGGCCTTGATCCGTCTCACGGTGCGGGCCATGCGCATCGGCTATCTCGGCATGCCCTTTGCGGCGGCAGGCATCGTCGCTTCAAACGCGTTTCTCGCCGTGGGACGTTCGGGCGTGAGCCTGTTCCTCAATTTCTGCCGCCAAGGGTTCCTTTTCCTGCCGGCGCTGTTGGTTCTGCCGCAGCTGATGGGACTTGACGGCGCATGGAGCTGCTTCATCGTCGTCGACGCCGGCGGCGGACTGATCGGCGCCATTCTGCTGTGGTATTTCTGGGAGAGCTTCAACGGCGACGGCCGCGACCTTCTCGGCACCCAGCTCGAAATCGCGTTCAATAAGTAGCGCGCAGGGGCCCTGCGGCTCTCGCATGCGTCAAACGTTTCATACAAAAGGCGCGACGCCTGTCCGGGCGTCGCGCCTTTTGTGTCGTAAAAAACGCCGCCTCCCTCGACGGGAAGCGGCGGTCCTTTTGGATGGAGCGAAAGAACTATTTGCTCTCGGGCTCGATCGCCTTCCAGACGATCGCGGCGACGACCGCGCCGGCCAGAGGCGCGGCGATGAAGACCCAGAGGTCGGCCATGGCGGCTCCCTTGGCGAAGAAGGCGGGGCCGAAGCTGCGGGCGGGGTTGACGCTGGTGCCCGTGAAGTGGATGCCGAAAATGTGGATCAGGACGAGCGTCAGACCGATGGCGAGGCCGGCGAACTTATTGTGGCCGGACTTGGAGGTGACGCCGAGGATCGTCAGCACGAACGTGGCGGTGAGCACGGCCTCGACGGCGAAGCTTTTCACCACGTCGCCGCCATACAGCGCATTGGCGCCGAAGCCGCTGTCCCAACCGCAGAGGTAGCCGAGCAGGGCCGCGCCGGCCGTGGCGCCGGCGAACTGGGCGATCACGTAGCCGACAAAGTCGCCGAAGCTCATGCCGCCGGTCAGCAGCACGCCCAGCGAGACGGCGGGATTGACGTGGCAGCCGGAAACGTTGCCGATGGAATAGGCCATGGCGACGATCGCCAGGCCGAACGCCAGCGCCGTGCCCAGATAGGCGGCGTTGACCTGCGCGCCGTTGCAGCCCAGCACGACGGCCGTGCCGCAGCCGAAAAGCACGAGCACGAGCGTGCCGACAAATTCAGCGAGATACTTTTTCATTCTTGATAACGTCCTTTCAATTTAGAAGAAATTTACAGCGTCCGTATTATATCCGAGTTTACCGGTCTCGGCAAATCCGCATAAGTTTTTCTATTTATGTAATCGAGAAACCGAGAAACGCGAAGGATTTTTCAAAGCGCCGCGCGCTGCCCGGCCCGCCGCGGTGAAAATCGGAGAAGCCGCCAGCCCGGTCGCGCCGCGATACCGTTTTTTCATGATGAATTTCTCCTGAATAAACTTATCCGTCGTCAACAGCGAAGAAGCTGAACTTTTATTTGATGCCGTGAATGACACTCTGGTTCATTATATCTGTCAAGGACGAAATTAAATGAATAGCAGTTTCGTTTCTTGCTCCACTTTCCGTTCCGAAACTGTTAAAATAAAGACGCACGCAATTTCGATTCCCGAAGGAGGAATGCCGGATGACACTTTCCGAACTTTATGTGGGCTGCCGCACGTACCGCCGCTTCGAGCAGCGCCCGCTGCCGGACGGGCTGCTTCGCGCCGTGCTGGAGAACGCCCGCATCGCCAGCACGGGGGCCAACGCCCAGACGCTGCGCTTCATCGCGGTGCAGAGCTCCGCGCTGGTGGCTCAAATGCAGCCGCTCGTCAGATGGGCCGCCTATCTGCCCAAAGAGATCGGCACGCCGGCCGAGGGCGAACGTCCCGTAGCCTTTGTCGTCATCGTCAAAAAAGCCGGTTCGGGCGCGTTCGCCGACGTGGACGTGGGCATCGCCGCCAACACGATCGCCACGACGGCATGGGAGGCGGGCGTCGGCAGCTGCCTGATGGCCTCCGTCAACCGCGCCGAAATCGCCGCGCTGCTCGGCGTGCCCGCGGAAGACACGGTGTTTCTCGTCGTCGCGCTGGGCTATCCGGCGCACAAAAGCACGCTCGTGCCCGTCGGCGCCGACGGCAGCGTCAAATACTACGTAGACGAAAAACGCGACTACTTCGTGCCCAAGCGCGCCTTTGACGACGTGGCGAAGATCGTTTAAGGCCGGCGTGCCTGTCGCGGTCCGCGGCGGCGAATGTTTCCCGAAGAACGCGAAAAAACCTCGTAAACCCCTGCTTGGGGCTTTACGAGGCTCTTTTTTTTGCGCTCTTTCCTTCATCGCACCGGAATGACCCGGTTCATGGCAAGGCGGCTCATCTCGCGCCCCTGCGCGTCGAGTTCGACGTAATGGAGCGCGTCGTACTTGAAGCCCCACTCGTCGGCGTAGTAGCCGTCGGCGTGGCGGACGAGCAGGCGATCCTCCTCGCCGACGAACGTGCAGATGTTTCCGCCCCGGTCGCTCGTCACGGAGACGATGGGACGGGACAGACGGTTGAACTGGTCGAGCGTGAAGGACACGCCGTGTTCCGATATGATCACGATCATGAAAATCGCTCCTTTCGGCCGGCGGGATTCGTCAGGGAGCGTTCGCTCCGCCCCGCGCGGCTTCGACGGTATCGGCGCAGTCTTCCAAGACCTGGCGGTCGGCGGCGGAAGGACGCCCCTCGGCGACGCGGCGGAGGAATTCCGAGGCCAGGTCGTGCGGCAGGGACCAGAGGTCTTCCGGCATTTTCAGGCGCACCCCTTCCCGCTCGTTCCACAGCACGGTGACGTGCGAACCGTCGGGAAAAGTTTTGCAGAAAGCCATATCGTTGCTCACGGGACATCGCTCCTTCGAGGTGACGGGCAGGGCGGCGGGACGATCGCAAGGGGACGGCCGCCGCGCCGGCGGACGGGATCCTTTTGTCTGCGCAAAGAAAGTTATTTTCCATTTTCATTATAGGGACGCCGTCTTATAATTGTCAATCATTTACGGTGAAACGGAGTGTTTTTATGAACGATAAGGCGGTCGTCTGCCGCGCTTTGCGAGCGGCTTTCCCCTTTACGATCCCGATTTTTGCGGGATTCTGGTTCCTCGGCCTGACCTACGGCGTTTACATGAACGTGTCGGGATTCAGCTTTTGGTATCCGCTGCTGATGGCGATGACGATCTTCGGCGGCTCGCTGGAATTCGTCGCCGTCTCCATGCTGACGGCGCCTTTCGCGCCGCTGCAGGCGCTGGCGATGGCGCTGGTCATCCAAGCGCGGCATCTTTTCTACGGCCTGGCCATGCTGGAAAAGTTCAAAGAGCTGGGCTGGAAGAAGCCGCTGCTGATCTTCCTCATGTGCGACGAATCCTTTTCCATCAACTGCGCCGCTGCGGTTCCGGCGGGCGTCGACCGCGGCTGGTTCATGCTCTTTGTGTCGCTGCTGAATTACGCCTACTGGGTGAGCGGCTCGGCGCTCGGCGGCGCGCTCGGCTCGTTGGTGCGCTTCAATACCGAAGGGCTGGAATTCGTGATGACGGCCATGTTTGTCGTCATCTTCACGGAACAATGGCTCAAGGAAAAAAGCCGCCTGACGGCGCTGATCGGCTTGGCCTCGTCGGCCCTGTGCCTGTTCTGTTTCGGCCCGGATTCCTTCATGATCCCGTCGATGCTCGTCATTTTTGCCCTGCTGGCGCTCTGGCGTCGTCCCATCATTCACCGGGGAGGCTATGAAGAATGACTCTGTCGCAGCAAATCATTACCGTCGCGATGTGCGCGCTCGGCACGATGGCCACGCGCTTTTTGCCTTTCGCGATCTTCTCCGCGTCGCGCCCAACGCCGCCGTTTGTGCGTTATCTGGGCAAAGCGCTGCCCGGCGCCGTGTTCGGTCTGCTCGTGGTCTACTGCCTGAAAAACGTCAGCCTTCTCGGCGGCTCTCACGGCCTGCCGGAGCTGATCTCGATCGCCGTCACCGTGCGTCTGCACGTGTGGAAGCGGCAGATGCTCCTTTCCATCGCCGCCGGCACGATCTGCTACATGCTGCTCGTGCAGCTGGCGTTCTAGCGGGGCGAAAGCGGAGCCGGAACTGGGATTTTTTTACTATCATTGCCGAGCTGCGACACAATATCCCTGAAATATATCCTGTTTTATGCTAAAATGTTCTGGTAAGATTTTCTGCGCGGCGGAGCGCGGTTTTCCGAGGGAAGCCGCGTCGAATTTTTTTCGCGAACAGCGTGAAGCGGTCAGGGGGAAGACATCATGGGCGGTTTTTTTGCGGCGGCGCTGAGGGAAGACTGCGTTTTCGATCTGTTTTTCGGCACGGACTACCATTCCCATCTGGGAACGCGGCGCGCCGGTCTGGCGGTTTACGGCAAAAAGGGGTTCGACCGCGCCATCCACAACATCGAAAACTCTCCCTTCCGCACCAAGTTCGAGAAAGAGGCCAACGCCATGCAGGGCACCATGGGCATCGGCTGCATCTCCGACTACGATCCCCAGCCGCTGGTGGTGCGTTCGCATCACGGCACCTATGCGCTCACGACCGTCGGCAAGGTCAACAACAAAGACCGTCTGCTCGACGTGATCATGAAGAACACCGGCATCCACTTCTTCGAAATGGCCTCCGGCGACATCAACTCCACCGAGCTCGTCGCCACCCTCATCAACCAGAAGGACAGCCTCGTCGAGGGCATTCAGTACGCGCAGGAGATGATCGACGGCTCCATGACTCTGCTGGTGCTGAGCGCCGACGGCATTTACTGCGCCCGCGACCGCTTCGGCCGCACGCCTCTGACCATCGGCCTGAAGGACGAGGGCTTCTGCGCCTCCTTCGAGCCCTTTGCCTACCTCAACCTCGGCTATCGCGACTACAAGGAGCTCGGCCCCGGCGAGATCGACCTGATGACCCCCGAAGGCGTGACCACCCTCGTGCCGCCGGGAGAAAAAATGAGCATCTGCACCTTCCTGTGGGTCTATTACGGCTATCCGTCCTCGCACTACGAAGGCGTCTCCGTCGAGCAGATGCGCTACAACTGCGGCCGTATGCTGGCTCGGCGCGACGGCATGAGCCGCGAGCGGATCGACACGGTGGCCGGCGTGCCCGACTCCGGCATCGCCCACGCCATCGGTTACGCCAACGAATCCGGCGTGCCCTTTTCGCGCCCGCTGATCAAGTACACGCCGACCTGGCCGCGCAGCTTCATCCCCACCATCCAGTCCAAGCGCGACATGATCGCCAAGATGAAGCTGATCCCCGTTCGCGAACTGATCGAAAGACAGCGCCTGCTCCTGATCGACGACTCCATCGTGCGCGGCACGCAGCTGCGCAAGACCACCGAGTTCCTGTTCCGCACCGGCGCGCGCGAAGTCCACGCCCGCCCCGCCTGCCCGCCGATCATGTTCGGCTGCAAGTACATCAACTTCTCGCGCTCCAACTCCGACATGGAGCTGATCGCCCGCCGCATCGTCAGCAAACTCGAAGGGCACGAACCCGAGCGCGCCGTCCTCGACGAGTACTGCGATCCCGAGTCGGAGCGCTACGCCGCCATGCTGGAAGGCATCCGCCGCCAGATGGGATTTTCCTCGCTCAAGTTCAACCGCCTCGACGACATGCTCGCCGCCGTCGGCGTCGAACCCTGCAAGCTCTGCACGTACTGCTGGAACGGCAGGGAATAGACCGTCACTCCGCCGTGAACAACAGAGCCGTCCTTCCGTCCGCACCGCGTGGACGGAAGGACGGCTCTGTTGTATGAACCGCAAAAGCGCGCGGGAACGTTACAGTTCGAGGCTGTTTCCCTTCGTCAGAAAATCGAAAACGTTCATCGTCGTGATGCCGTTTGCGTCTCTCGTCACGTTGACGACGTCCTTGACGACGATGATCTTTTTGAAAGAATCGCCGAGACAGTTCAGCGGCGCTTTTTCTTGCGCGGTTTTTTCGACGCCGGCCAGACTGAACGCCGACTGAACGTAATAACGCCGACTCCCCAAATTGGCGACGAAATCGATTTCCAGCTGGCGGGCCAGCTGCTTCCCTCCGGCGTCGCGCTCCCTCTTCCGAACCATTCCCACGTCGACGGCGAAGCCCCGGCTTCTCAGTTCGTTATAGATTACGTTTTCCATAATGTGGTTTTCTTCCGTCTGCCGGAAGCCCAGCCGGGCGTTGCGCAGCCCTACGTCCTCGAAATAATACTTCAGCGGCGAGCCGACGTATTTCCGTCCCTTCACGTCGTAGCGCTGCGCCGCGCTGATCACGAACGCGTCTTCCAAATATTCGACGTACCGCCGGACCGTGTTCAGACTGATCTGCGAATGCAGCCCGCTTCGAAACGTCGCCAGGATTTTGCTCGGATTGGTCAGAGAGCCGACCGAGGACGCCAGAATATTGACGACGTCTTCCAACTCCTGCGTTTTTTCGATGCGGTTGCGCTCAATGATGTCTTTCAAATACGTTTCCGCAAAAAGGTCCGTCAGATACTTGACCTTCTGTGCTTCCGTCCTCATCGAAGCGACTAGAGGCAGCCCGCCGTAAACGACGTAGTCCGCCCAGCCCCGGTAAATATCCCCCTCGTATGATTCCATAAACTCTTTGAACGTCAGCGGATAAACGTGAATTTCGTACCCTCTGCCCCTGAATTCCGTAATTACGTCCTTCGACAAAAATTTTGAATTGCTCCCCGTCACGTAAATGTCGACGTTTTTGACATGAAGCAGCGAATTGAGCGCCTCTTCGAACCCGTCGAGCATCTGCACCTCGTCGAGAAGGATATAATAATTCGCGCTGTCCTCGATCCGCGACTCGATATAATCCAAGATCGCGCCGGGATTCCGATATTGCCTGTTTTCCCAGACATCCAGCTCAATCGGGACGATATGTGATTCCGGCACGCCCGACTGCCGCAGATACCGCGTGAAAAGATTGAACAGCAGGTACGACTTGCCGCTCCGCCGCATCCCCGTGATCACCTTGATCAACCCGTTGTGCATGCAATCGATCAACATTTTTAGGTACTGTTCTCGTTTAAATTCCATGGCTGCGACCTCGTTGATAATTTTGCGCACAAGTGCGTTTATTCTTCAATATTATAGCCTCAAAAAACATCCGCCGCCAGATGGGATTTTCCTCGCTCAAGTTCAACCGCCTCGACGACATGCTCGCCGCCGTCGGCGTCGAACCCTGCAAGCTCTGCACGTACTGCTGGAACGGCAGGAAATGAACGCGCGCTCCGCACGGCGAAATTCTTTCGCGAAAAAGAGCCTGCCTCTCGACTCGTGCCCAACGAGACGAGAGACAGGCTCTTTTTTCAAAGGCGCCGTGCGATCGAAAAACGGCGTTACGAACCGCTTTCGGCGCTGATGGCGACCTTTTCTTTCTCTTCCGCGCGGCGGCGCTGCCATAAACCGTCCGCCACGGGCGCCCAGAGGCGGGCGTATTCGTCGCACTTGGCGCACAGGTGTTCCGCCGATTCGGGCGACTGCAGATCCGTGGAGCGGGCTCCCGTTGCCGAGACCATGGCGCGGAGTTTCTGCGGATTTTCCAGCATCGGGCAGGGCAGCAGCATGTTCTCGTTGAACGGCTGCCCCTTGTGGTAGGCCATCAGCAGCGGCGATTGCAGCGCTTCCAGCAGCGTCTTCTCGCGGATGTTGGAGTCGGAATAATGAACGAACACGCAGGGGTCGATGTCGCCGTTGGCGTTGATGTGCAGGTAGCGGCGTCCGCCGGCGATGCAGCCGCCCGCGTACTCGGCGTCGTTCTGGAAATCGATCGAGAACAGCGGCTTGGTGCGGCGGTAGCGGCGGATGCGCTCGTAGATCCCCCGGCGCTGCGCGGCCGTTGGCAGCAGCTCCGGCACGGCGTCGTTGCCGACGGGCATGTAGTGGAAGAACCAGACAAAATACGCGCCCATGGCGATCAGGCTGTCATAGAACGCCTCCGAGGTGACCGATTCGTAGTTGGCGCGCGTGTAACAGGTGGAGATCCCGTAGAACAGCTTCTTGCGGCGCAGAAGATCGACCGCCCGCATCACCTTTTGGTAGACGCCGCGGCCGCGCCGGCCGTCGGTCGCTTCTTCGCCGCCTTCCAGGGAGATGGCGGGGACGAAATTCTTCACGCGCCGCATCTCGTCGGCGAAAGCCTCGTCGATCAGCGTGGCGTTGGTGAAGCAGAGGAACACGCAGTCCGGGTGCCGCTCGCAGAGGCGGATAAGGTCGTCTTTGCGCATCAGCGGCTCGCCGCCCGTGTAGATATACATGGAAACGCCCAGTTCCTTGCCCTGCCGGATAACGCCGTCGATCTCGTCGAGGCTCAGGTTCAGCCTGTTGCCGTATTCCGCCGCCCAACAGCCCGTGCAGTGAAGGTTGCAGGCCGACGTCGGATCCATCAGGATCGCCCAGGGAATATTGCAGCCGTACTTCCGGCGGCATCGTTCCTGGACAGGCCATCCGCTCAGGTTGGCGTTGACGAAGAAATTCACCGCCAGCGTCTTCAGAACGTCGGCATCCACGTCCGTCAGGAGCCGGCGGACGAGCGGATAATAAGGATCCCGCGGATCGGTGATCGCCTCTCTGACCGCCCGGCGCTGCGGCGCGAACTCGCCGCGGTCGAACCGGTCGGCCCAGTCGATCAGCTTTCTGAGATTTTTCTCGGGCTCCCTGAACACGTACTTGAGAGCCTGTTCGATGCCTAACTTCTTGATCGTCGTCGAGAAATCCATGAAAAACGCCCCTTTCGTCCCTTTTCGAAATGCCATGGATCTTACGGGAATGCGCTGCCCCCTCGGCCGGGGACGGAGATGCGCCGCGCCTTGCGGGAAAAACAAAAGCACCCGCTCCGCGAAGTGTGACGAACTTCGCCGGTGCGGATGCTCTTGATCGTGCAGACAAAACTGTTTTCCGGAGAGGCCTCAACCGGCGCCCTCAAGCGCCCCCTTCGGGCCGACGCTTTCACCCTGCCCGAGCGGGAGCGTTTGAGCGTTCCCAAACACGCGGTGTCATTTTCTATAAAATAATTATATCATAAGTGCGTATATTTGTGGCTGAAAAACGGCGAGTTGAACAATAAAAATATAAAATCATGCCCCTATCATGCTAATCCGCGATAAAAAGTATTAACATGTTTTTCCGGGCGCCGCGGGGGAGTTCAGTCGCTCGGGACCACCTCGACTGCTGCGCAGCTCGCTTTGTGAATCTCCCTCGCAGCGCCCTCGCGTTCGGCTTTTTGATCGAGCAGTATAAATACGGCGAAGAAAACATGGGGTTCCCGATTGTGCATCGGGAACCCCATGTTTTCTTCGCCGTATTTTCGGGGAAAATGCGCCGTTACCTTTTGCCTTCTTTCTCAGGTTCGGCCTGCATGGACTCGTCGGAGATGTCCAGATCGATCACTTCTTCGTCGATGTCCACGCCGTGGCCGCTGTCCACGGAATCTTCGTCGTCGCTCTTTTCCGGCGCCGTGTAGAAGCCCAGGCCTTCAGCGGCCTGATCGAGCACGGTCTTGCGGATCTCGGCCAGCATCTCGGGATTCTTGTCGAGGAATTCGGCCAGACGGTCCTTGCCCTGGGCGATAGTCTCGCCCTTGTAGGTGAGCCACGAGCCCTTGCGCTTGATCACGTTGGCGTCGATGGCCATGTCGACGATGGACATGGTCAGGGGAATGCCCTTGCCGTAGATCAGCGAACAGTGGGCGCTGCGGAACGGCGGCGCCTGCTTGTTCTTGACCACCTTGATGTAGAGCTCGTGGCCGATCACGTCGTCGCCCTTGGAGATCTGCTTGCCGCGGCGCACTTCGATGCGCACGGAAGTGTAGAACTTGAGGGCGCGGCCGCCCGTCGTCGTCTCCGTGGGCCCTTTGGAGTAGCCCGTGGGGATCGTGGCGCGCAGCTGGTTGATGAACACGACCACGCAGTTGCTGCGGGCGATCGAAGCGGTGAGGCGACGCAGTCCGTAGGACATCAGGCGCGCCTGCAGGCCCACCTGGCTCTCGCCGATCGTGCCGTCGATCTCCGCCTGCGGCGTCAGCGCCGCCACCGAGTCGACGACGACGATGTCCACGGCGCCGCTGCGCACCAGCGTCTCGAGGATGAAAAGCGCCTGTTCGCCGCTGTCCGGCTGCGACAGGTAGAGCGATTCGATCTGCACGCCCAGTGCCGCCGCGAGACGCGGATCGAGAGCGTGTTCGGCGTCGATGAAGGCCGCCACGCCGCCGGCCTTCTGCGCTTCGGCAATGGCGTGCAGCGCCAGCGTGGTCTTGCCGCTGCCCTCCGGTCCGAAGACCTCGACGATGCGGCCGCGGGGAAGACCGCCGATGCCGAGCGCCACGTCCAGCGGCAGGATGCCCGTGGGGATCACTTCCACGTTTGCCGTGTTGCGCTCGCCGAGGCGCATGATCGAACCGTCGCCGAACTTGCTGCGGATGTCGTCGAGCGCCTGCTCGAGAATGTCCTCGCGCGTCAGTTTTTTGCCCTTTTTTGCTTCAGCCAAGGGAAATTCCTCCAGTCTCTGTGATTTTATCGAAATCTACGCTCCGTCCGCCGCCGTTCCCAAGCGGCAGACGGTCAACGGTTCGTAGCGCGGCCCCGCGGGCGTCAGGCGGCTGCGCATGAAGATCGTGCGATCGGCCGTCCAGCCGCGCCCGGCAAGCTTCCATGGACGCAGAGCGTCCAGCGCCGCCGGGTCGAACCCGCGCGAGGCGTCCATACGGGCCAGCGTCAGATGGGGCGAAAACTTCCTGCCATCGGGCGGCAGCCCGGCATCGCGGCAGGCGCCTTCGATCAGGGCGTTCAGCCGTTCGAGCGCCGCCGTGTCGCCGCCCAGCCCGGCCCAAAGCACGCGCGGCGGCCGGCCGAACGTGCCCGTTTCCCGCAAAGTCAGCCTCAGCGGCGCGGCGCACCGCTCCGCCAGAAGATTTTTCGCCCTGTCGCCAAGGGGCTGCGCCGCGGCTTGCGGAATCTCGCCGCAGAAGCGCAGCGTCACGTGCAGATCGGCCTCCGCCACCCAGCGGACGCCCGAAATCGCGGCGCGGTTTGCGGCGATCCAGGCGGCGATCTCCTTTTTCAGTTCGGGCGCGAGCGGCAGACAAAAGAAACAGCGCACGCGCCCCATCACTCCGTCTCCGCCAGCGCCTCGATCAGCATCGACAGAGCGTGCGCTGTCGTCTGCGCGCGCACCGCGGCGCGGCCGCCGGCGAAACGACGCGCATGGGCCTCCGTCCCGCCCGGACCGCACAAAGCGAACCACACCGTGCCGACGGGTTTTTCCGCGCTGCCGCCGTCGGGCCCGGCCACGCCGGTCACGGACACGGCCCAATCGGCGCCGAGCGCTGTGGCCGCGCCCTGCGCCATGAAACGGGCGCACTCGCCGCTCACCGCGCCGACCGTGCCGAGGATTTCTTCCGGCACGCCCAGCAGCTTCGCTTTGACCGAGTTGGCATAGCTGACGACGCCGCCGAGAAAGTACTCGCTGCTGCCCGGCACCGCCGTGATCGCCGCGGCAATCAGGCCGCCCGTGCAGGATTCCGCCGTGCCAACGGTGGCGCGTCGCGCCAGCGCCAGTTCCTTCAATTTCAGCGCCACCGCCGCGATATTTTCTTCCTGCGTCATGACCAGCCTCCTTCAAAAAATCACGCCGGCTCCCTAAAAAGGCCACCAGCCTTCGATGAAGATCTTTCTCAGGCCCCAGAGCGCCAGATTGGCCAAAACGCCGCCGGTCACGTCGTCGAGCATGACTCCCAGACCTCCGGGAGCCTTTTCGCAGGCGTTGACCGGCCATGGCTTGAGGATGTCGAAGAAACGGAACAGCAGGAAACTGGGGATGAGAAAGTTCACCGCGCCGCTGCCCTGCCCGACCACGGCCACATGGCCGATCGTGGCGATCAGCTGGCCGACCACCTCGTCGATGATCACTTCGCCGGGATCGGAACGTCCCGACGCCTTTTCATAGGCGCCGGCCGCCCAGACGCCGACCGCCGCCAGCGCGGCGATCGCCGCCAGACGGAGCGGCTCGGGCAGAAACACCGCCAGCACGCAGGCCGCGGCGCTGCCGGCCGTGCCCGGCGCTTTCCTGACAAATTTCCCCAGCCCGCCGACGGTGGCGATCAGCCCCGGCAGCGTCATCACAGGATCGTTATTCATGAATCGCCTCTCCCGACAAATCATATTCCGACGAAGCGGTGATCTTCACCTTGATCATGTCGCCCGGCCGGGCGCGCCCCGCTCCCGTCACCGTGACGACGCCGTCGATCTCCGGCGCGTCGCGGAACGAGCGGCCGACGCGCTCGCCCGTTTCCTCATCGACCTCGTCGATCAGCACGTTCAGCTCATGCCCGACGAAATGCGCCTGCCGCGTCAGCGAAACCTGCCGCTGCAGCTCCATCAGCTCGTTGTAGCGCGCCGTCTTCTCTTCCTCGGGAATCTGATCGGGAAACGACGCCGCCGGCGTGCCGTCCTCGGGCGAATAGGGGAACGCGCCGAGGCGGTCGAAGCCGATCTCCTCGACGAAGTCGAGCAGCTTGTCGAACTGCGCCCGCGTCTCGCCGGGAAATCCCACCATCAGCGTGGTGCGGAAGGCGAAATCGGGATTGATCTCGCGCCCTCTTGCGAACAGCTCGCGGATATGGCGCTCCACCGGCGGGCGGTTCATGCGCCGCAGCACGTCGTCGTCGACGTGCTGGATGGGGATGTCGAGCCACGGCAGAATCACGGGGCTGGCGGCGACGCGCTCGAGAAAAACCGCGTCGACCAGCGAGGGATGCAGATAGAACAGGCGCAGCCAGACGCCGCGCGGCAGCTCCTTCTCCAGCTCGTCGAGCAGGCGCGGCAGCGAGGGGCGGCCGAACAGATCGGAACCGTAAATGCTCAGTTCCTGGCCGACGAGGCACAGCTCTTTCGCGCCTTCATCGACGAGGCGCCGCGCTTCGCCGACGATCTGTTCCACCGGCACGCTGCGCAGGCGGCCGCGGATGCCGGGAATGGCGCAGTAGGAACAGCGGCTGTTGCAGCCTTCGCTGATTTTCAGATAGCGCGTCCAGGGCGTGCCCGCCAGGTCGGCGCGCAGGCAGCCGGATTCCGCCGCGGCCGGAACGCCGCGCCCCATCTCTCGCAGCAGCGCGCCCCAGTCCTCCGACTTCGCCCAGAAATCCACCGTCGGGAACTCGGCTTTCAGTTCGTCGCCGTAGCGGTTCAGCATACAGCCGACGACGGCGATCTGCCTGACGACGCCGGCTTTTTTCAACCGTTCGAGATCGAGGATGACCTGGATGCCCTCTTCCACGGCCGCCTGCAGAAAGCCGCAGGTGTTGACCAAAGCGACGTCGGCTTCCTCGGCGCTGCCGACGAGACGGAATCCCGCCGCCTCGAGGACGCCGCCGAGATGTTCGCTGTCGACGGCGTTTTTCGGACAGCCGAGGCTGATGATGTGCAGGTTCTTCAAGAGCTATTTTCTCACTTTCAGGCTCGAGCCGTCGGGGCGGTACTCAAAGCGCTGCACGCCGGCGCCGGGGGAAGCGAAATCCCGACCGTTCGTGGAGACCAGCACGTTCTGCCCGGCGCCGAAACGGACGGACAGCGTCCTGTCCAGCGGAAAGGTCTGCTCAAAGCCTTCGCTCACCGTGGTCACGAGAAGGTCTCTGTCTCCCTCTCTGACGCGCAGCCAGCAATCGCCGCTGGCACGGATCGTCAGCGCGGCTTTGGCGGCGGCTTCGCCCATTTCTTCCGGCATGGCGGCAGGTTTCTCCGCAGAGGCGGGAGCTTTTTCGGCGTCCGGCTCCGCGCCGGCATTCTCTGTCTGTCGGCGCGCCTGCATTTCGCGCTGCACCGCCGCTTCCTCGGCCTTCTGCATTTCGTTGTGGCGCGCCTGTTCCGCCTCGCGGCTCTTCATCTCGTCGTAGGCCTGTTCCCGCTGCAGCTTGGAGACTTCGCCGCGGATGCGGTCCCAGTTGAACCACAGTCCGCCAAGAGCTCCCACGGTAAGAAGAACCAACAACACCACGCCGTTGCGGCGCGCCGAGCTGTGCCGGAAACCGCGGGCCGGCAGTCCCATGTTCGCGGCGCCGGCCCGCGCCGACGAAGGCGGCATCATGGAATGCCACTTTCCCGTACTGCCTGAGCGAGCGGTGAATTCCGGCGCGCCTTGGGGCGCCCCAAAGGTGTCGATTGTCAGCTGCTGGCGGTATTCGTTCCACAACTCGGGAGCGCCGATCAACGTCGTGCAGGTGCGCACGAAACCGCGGGCGTACACCAGCGCTTTGAAGCGGACGAAATTCCCCGCCTCGATGTCCTCGAGAAAGTTCTTTCTGATGCAGGTTGCCGCCGAGATGTCGTCAAGCGTCAGATTTTTGCTTTCGCGCAGGCGCTGCAGCTCGGCTCCCAGTTCCTGAAGCGAACGGGGCTCGTCCTTCTTGCGATCGCTCGTAGGGGTGTTCGCGTCTTTCATCGTGGTTCCTCCTTAAAAATGCATGAAACACCGCTTGAGTATGCTGCCGGCACTGCCACTATTCTCCAGCCGCCAGCAAACGCATTTTCGCGACGGTCGCCGCCGGGTCGGCCGTGCCGAAAACGGCGCTGCCCATCACGGCCACGTCGACGCCGCAACGGCGCACCTGCGCGACGTTGGCGGCGCCGATGCCGCCGTCCATCTCGATCAGGAACTCCAGCCCGCGGGCTTCGCGCAGCTGACACAGGGCAATGGCCTTTTCCGTCACTTCCGGAATGAAAGACTGGCCGCCAAAACCCGGATTGACCGACATCAGCAGCACCACGTCGGCGATGTTCAGCACGGGCTTGATCAGTTCCACAGGCGTGGCGGGGTTGAGCGCCACGCCGGGACGAACGCCGGCGGCGGCGATCTTCGACAACGCCCGGTGCAAATGACGGCATGCCTCCTGATGAACGACAAGGTAATCGGGGCGGGATTCGAGGAACATGTCGAGAAAGTCTTCGCCGGGCTCGACCATCAGGTGAACGTCGATGACGGCGTCAGGATAGCGGCGGCGCAGCGCCTTGACGATCGCCGGACCGTAGGACAGGTTGGGGACGAAATGGCCGTCCATTACGTCCACGTGCAGCCAGTCGAAATCGTTTTTCAGCGCGTCGATGGAGGCGCCGACCGCCAGAGGATCGGCGGAAAGAATCGAAGGCGCGATCAGAAACGGCTTCAATTGTAGCGATCCTGCCATACGAAATTGCCTCCCAGATAAATGGTGACGACGGCTTCGCCCACGTAGGGAGCGTTGATCTTGATGTACTCGCCGGCCTTGGCCTTGCGGTTTACGAGCGTGTGTTCGCCTTCTTTGTCGATCAGCTCGATGACCAGCGTCTGATTGCTCACGGGCGGCGCCTGATAACGGATCGAAGCGACTTTTTTCTTTGTTTCGGAGGGCGGCTGCTTCTTGTCGTCTTGCGCCGTCTGCGCGACGACGTCGTCACCCTTTCGGTTCTGGGCGGCCGCCGTGTCCGGCTCGACGCCGGGATCTTCAACGGCTCCTTTCGCGCCGCTGCCGCTCTTCTCGTCGTCGTTTTGCGGCGCCAGTTTGCGGTCCCAGCTGGCGACGCGCAGATAAACGTCGGCGCCGCGGGGCACGCGCTGGCCGGCAGCGGGATTCATGGAGACGACCATGCCCTGCGGCGAGCTGTTGTCGTAAACGCGTTCCAGGCGAGGACGCAGCGAGCTTTCGCGCGCCAAGCTCTCGGCCGTCTTCTCGTCACGCTGGACGAGATCGGGGACGATCACCGTGCCGGAAGCGGCCGCCGGGCCGAGGCTGATCAGCAGGCCGACTTCGCGGCTCTGGGAAATGGACACGGGCGCCGCGGGATTCTGGGCGACGACGACGCCGGCGGGGCGCTCGTGATTGATCTTCTGCACTTCGCCGAGGACGAAGCCCGCCTCCTCGAGACGCGCCACGGCCTGCTTCTCCGTCAGACCGCGCAGATCGGGCAACGGGAGTTTTTCGGAACCGCGGCTGACTTTGAGGATCGCCGCTTTGTCGGCGCGGAGTTTGACGCCCGTCTCCGGCCACTGGCCAATGACGGTGCCGCGGGGAAGCGCCGAATCCTCTTCCTCGACGCGGGCTTTGATGCCCATGCGCTCCAGCGTCTGCACGGCTTCGATGACCGAGCTGCCTTTCAGCAGCGGGATCGAACGGGCGGGATTGGAGAAGAAAACTTTATAACTGATGAAGGCCGCGCTGCCGATGATGCACAGCAGCACCAGCAACAATGCCGCTCGAAAGGTTCTGCCCATGATGTTTGCCTCCGATAGAAAAAATTCATTTCGAGAACGCGGCGAGATAGAAGCCGTCAGTCCAAGGATTTTCCGGCGTCAGCACGCCGCCTCTCCCGCAAGCGATTCCCCCGAAATCCGCGGAAAGAGGACGCTCGGAGATTTCCGGAAAGGCGCGCAGCGCTTTTTCCACCACTTCTTCATTTTCCGCAGCGAGAAGGCTACACGTGGAATATACCACTTTACCGCCCTTCTTGACCAGCGAAAAGGCGCGGCACAGCAACCGATATTGGAGTTCCGTCAGTTCCTCCAGATTCTCCGGCGAAAGGCGCCATTTGCCTTCGGGATGGCGGCGCCACGTGCCGCTGCCCGAACAGGGCGCATCGACGAGGATCGCGTCGGGGGCGCCCAGCGGTTCCAGTTCCAGGGCGCTGCCCGCACGCATGACGACTCGGCCGCTCAGTTTCAGGCGTTCCATCTCGCGGACGCCGGCGGCGACGCGCCCTTTGGAGAGATCCCACGCTTCGACCGCGATGTCGGGACGGAGCTGGGCGATCTGGCCGGTCTTGACGCCGCGCCCGGCGCACATATCGAGCAGGCGCGCCCCCTCGAAATCGGCCGCTTCCGTGCCGACAAGGATCGAGGACTCGCTCTGGGGGGTGAACCAGCCCTCGCGGTATCCCGGCAACGCGCTCGGCAGCGCGGTGCCGGCCAGACGCAACCCATCCGGCAGAGGCGACTCCTCCACGGTTTGTCCCGCCGCTTCGAGCAGCTGGGGCAGATCCCGCGGAGCGTCCGGCGACAGGCGCAGCGAAAGCGAGCTGCCGCCGGCGTTCTGTTCGACGAGCCGGCGCCCGACAGCCGGGCCGTAATCGCGGCGCCAGCGTTCGCCTACCCAGGACGGCACGCCGCTGAGCAGGCACAGAGAATCCAAACTGTCGTCGTCCCGCAGGCGCTGCAGCTCCGCCGGACCTTCTTCCAGCACGCGGCGCAGCACGGCATTCACCACGCGGGCGCCGCGCGGATCGCGCGTTTTCGTCCATTCGATCAACGACGAGATCAGCACAGCGGGCGCGAACTTCTCCAGTTCCGTCAGTCCGGCCGCGCCCATCAACACCGCCGCCCGCACCGACTGGGAAAATTTTTCCGGGCGCGGCAGCAGGAACTTTTCGCGCAGATGCTCCCACAGCGAAAGCCGGCGCACGAGCGCGTAAGCCAGCGACGCCGCCAACGTGCGGTCCGGCGGCGAAACGCGATCGCCCAAAGTCCGCAGCGACTCGCTGACGATGCCGCCTTTATCCACCTGGCGCCAGAGGTACATAGCCGCTTCAACCCCGCGCATGAGCGGCAACTTTTTTTCGTCCATGGGACGCCTAATCTTCGACAATTTCGGCCTCGATGGCGTTTTCCGCCGACGTGGACACCTCCACGCCGCGTTCGATGCTGCTGAAACGCCCTCCCCATGCCGTCTCCGTACGCATACGGAACGCGGCCCCCTGCACCTGCAGGGTCGTCACGTCGTTGCCGCTCAGCGCGACTCCCTGCAAAAAAGGGGAGACGTAAAGGGCAACGAACCACGACAAGACCACGGCCGCCCCCACACTGACCGCATTCGCGCTCCCTGCGGCCGCCAGCAAAACAATCAGGAACAGAGTCAACAGGCACATGGCGATGACGCGGAACAGCGGGCTCGCGGCGACGATCCGCAACGATTTCTCGCCGTTTTTCAAACGCGCCAGCGCCTGTACCGACGCCTCGTAGACGGCGTTTTCGTCGTCGATGCCTTCGATGAAAAATCCCGTTGCCGAGGCGCTGCCGGTCAGTTCCGGCCAGCCGTTCCGACGGAGCACGTTACAGGCCGCGTGGCAGAGGGTCAGATTGGCGCGCACGCGGGCGTCGAACAGCACATCCCAGATCTGCCGCGGAGCTTTCGCCAGCCCGCGCATCGACGCTCCAGCGAAAAAGATCCCGCCGCAGAGCAAAATCATCACCAAAAACAGCGGCATCAGCAGAATCCAGCCTCCGGAAAACAGAAACAGGAACAACAACATCAGCCACAAGGGGTTAAATCTCATCGTCATCCTCCCGAAGGCAGACAGTCAAAAAACGGGTGGCCTCCCCTTTCCCGGGAACCACCCGATTTTTTTCAGCCGTTGTCAGTCACGGTTGCGCGAGTTGCGAAGCGCCAGCAGACGCACGAGCTGGAGCGCCGCCATCAGCGTCGCCGACACATACGTCATGGCCGCGGCGTTGAGGACTTTGCGCGCGCCGCCGACCTCGTCCCGAGTCATCATGCCGTTCGAGGAAAGCACCTTGAGCGCCCGGTTGGAAGCGTCGAATTCAACGGGCAGCGTGATCAAATGAAACGCCAGCACGCCGACGAACAGCAGGATGCCGATGTTCATCAGCATGTTCGAAGCGCTCAGCAGACCGATGAAGAACAGCGGCATGGCGGCACTCGACGACAGCGACAGCAGCGGCACCACGGCGTTGCGAATCTGCAGCGGCGCGTAGCCCGTGGCGTGCTGCACGGCGTGCCCCACTTCATGGGCGGCGACGCCGATCGCGGCGATGGACGTGCTGTTGTAAACGGGCTCCGAAAGAGACAGACTGCGGTCACGCGGATCGTAGTGATCGGTGAGCTGTCCGGCCACCTGCCGGATGGGCACGCCGGACAATCCGTAGCTGTCGAGGATCCGGCGCGCCGCTTCACGGGCCGTCAGACCGCTGTGCGAATGGACTCGAGAATAGGTGGCAAAAGCGCTCTTCACGCGCGCCTGCGCCCACATCGCCAGCAGGATTGCGGGAAACAGAATGATCATGGTCCAGTCAAGACCCAGCATAGGCATCATTTTCAAAGACCTCCCAGTTTTGAGCTTAGCTCTATTGAATCATGAACAGGCATTTTGGTCAATATTGGTAAAAAATACGATTTTACCGCCTGCCTACTTGTAAAATTTTGCGATCGTATCGGCCGTCCACTGCTGTTCCTCCATGGTCAGGCCGGGAAAGATCGGCAGCGCCAAGCACTCTTCGGCCAGTCTTTCGCTTTCGGGATAATCGCCCCGCCGGCCGCCGAGGAACGCGAAACACTTCTGCAAGTGCAGCGGCAGCGGATAGTAAACTCTCGAAACGATCCCTTCGGCGGCGAGGAAGTCCATCAGCTCGTCGCGCTTTTGGGCGCGGATCACGTACTGATGATAGGTGTGATAGTTGCCGGGGAGCTCATGAGGCGTCGTCACGAATTCGCCCAGCTCGCGCTCGGCGAACAGCATCCGGTAGCGGTCGGCGATGCGGCGGCGCTCCTCGATGCACTCGTCGAGATGGCGCAGATGCACGCGCAGGATCGCGGCCTGCAGCGCGTCGAGACGGCTGTTGAGCCCCACTTCGTCGTGGAAGTAGGTGGTCCCGGCGCCGTGCACGCGCAGACGGCTCAAACGTTCCGCCTGGGCGTCGTCGTTCGTGGTCACCATGCCGCCGTCGCCGTAGGCGCCGAGGTTCTTCGTCGGGAAGAACGAAAAGGCCCCCAGTCCCCCCCAGCCGCCGCAGCGGACGATTTTGCCGCCGGCTTCGCGCCACGCGCCGAAAGCCTGGGCGCAGTCTTCGACGACATGGACGCCGCGGCTTTTCAAATCGGGCGCGATCTTCTCCATCTCCACCATCTGGCCGAACAGGTGCACGGGCATGAAAACCTTCGTGCGCGGCGTGATTTTTTTCAGCACTTCGGCGGGATCGAGATTGTAGCTCTTCGGATCGATGTCGGCGAAGACCGGCGTGGCGCCGAGGCGCGTGATCGCGCTGACCGTCGCGAAGAACGTGAACGGCGTGGTGATTACCTCGTCGCCGGGCCCCACGTCGAGCGCCATCAGATCGAGCAACAGCGCGTCGGAACCGGAAGCGCAGCCGACGGCGTGTTTGACTTCGAGATAATTGGCCGCCTCGTTCTCGAAGCTTTTCACTTCGGGACCGAGCACGAAATATTGACTCTCCACCACGCCGCGGATCGCTCCGTCGATTTCTTCCTTGATCTGCGCGTAATGCCTCTTCAAATCGAGCGTCGGAAGGGTTCTCTTTTCCATGGATGCATCTCCTCTGAGCTGGGACGGCGGCGCGAAAGGACGCCGCCTGGATTATTCGTTCAAAAACGGGCTTTATCGATAAAATATTATCCCTCAACGGCCCCGTTTTCTCTCAGGTCAGCTTATTTTATCACGAGCCGCAGCATCATGACACAGAGAGTGAAGAAACTGGTACAATACGTGACAGGAAGTTCTGTCTATATTCAGACAAAGGAGCCTTTCCCCATGAGATTGATCGTCACGTTTCTCTCCATCGGCACACTGATCGCTTACGGTTACGCGCTGGCCGGCCTGGGCGGCTATCTGATCGGCAAAGGCCATCCGAGCTACATCGTCTGGGGGCTGCTGCTGGGCACGCTCAGCGCCGTCGCCGCGCTCTTCCTGTGGCGCAAACACTCCCGCGAGTTTTACATCGACGATTGATCCGGCGGGCAGAACATAATTTCATGATAAAAAGCCGATGATCAAGCGATCATCGGCTTTTTTGTCCTTGAAGATTTTGTGTTCCGCAGGCGGATTACTCCACCGTGATCTCGGCGCTGGACTCCCAGAGGCCGTGAAGGTTGCAGTAGGAAACGGCGATGAGCGTGCCGCTTTCCTTGAGCGTGACGTGCAGACAGCCCTGAGGCGCCGTGGCGTTGTCGCCGTGGACGTCGAAGGTCAGCTTGCCGAGTTCGACTGCGAATTTGCTGGACGCGCCCTTGAAGTAGAGCTTGATCCAGGCGATGTAGTGCTCCATCGTGTTGGGATGGGCGATTTCCTTGCCGACCGAAAGCATCACGTGCGCTGTCTCCCCCGCCTTGACGGACGCCGGCGCTTCAATCACGGGAACGTGTTTTTCGCCCTTCCAGTCGCCGCTTTGAATCAGTTCGCCAATTTTCATTGTATTACCCCCCATTGAATAGATTTGTTTCTTGTACTCCGACTAATTATATCATGTTTCCCCGAAGAGGGCAAAAATCGTCGCCTTCGCCGCCCAAAGAACGGATGAGATCTCCTGTGTCACCGATAAATGTCGTCCGCCTTTCTCCCGCAGAAAGGCAAGGCGTTACGCATGCAGCGCCCTGATCTGTTCCCACAGGTCTCGTTCGCGGGCAGAGACGTTCTGCGGCACGCTGATTTCGATCGTGGCGTACAAGTCGCCGCGCAGGCCGCCGCCGCGCATGGGCAGTCCTTTACCGTGCAGGCGCAGGCGGGTCCCCGACTGGGAGCCGGCGGGGACTTTCACTTTCAACGCGCCTTCGGGGGAGGGCACGCTCACGGTGCCGCCGAGCACGGCGTCCCACGGCGTCACGGTCACGGCGGTGACGAGGTCGTAGCCGCTGATCTCGAAGCGGCTGTCCGCCTCGATGTGAACGACGACGTACAGGTCGCCGTTTTCGCCGCCGCCCCGGCCGGGCGCGCCCTGGCCACGCAGTTTCAGGCGCGAGCCTTCGCGGATGCCGCGGGGCAGGTTCACTTCGATGGTGCGGGTCCCGGCCGCGCCGCTGAGCGTCATGCTCCGTTTCAGCGGCGCGGCGATCACGTCGGCCAGCGAAAGCGTGATCTGCACTTCGCTGTCTTCGCCGCGGGCCGTGCGGCTGCGGCCGCCGAAGAGGTCGCTGGCGCTGAAGCCGCGTGCAGAACCGCCCATGTTGCCGAAGATGGTCTGGAAGAACTCGCTGAAACCGCCGCCGTCGCCGAATTCCATGTGCACGCCGCCGCCGGGGAATCCGCCGAAGCCCTGAAAGCCGCCGCCCTGTCCGCCGAACTGCTGGGCGGCTTCCCAGTTGGGGCCGAGGGCGTCGTATTTCTGGCGTTTTGCCGGATCGTGCAGCACTTCGTACGCTTCGTTCACGTCTTTGTACTTCTGCTCCGCGCCGGGGGTCTTGTTCACGTCGGGATGGTACTTCTTCGCCAGTTTGCGGTACGCGCTTTTTATTTCCTGTTCCGTGGCGGTCTTGGACACGCCGAGAATTTCGTAATAATCTCTGTAGGCTACGCTCATAGCCGGACACCTCCACTGGTCAGAGCGATTCTTGTCGTCTAACCAAAGCTGACCATATTATATATTACTGAATTTCCTTTGTCCAGAGGAGGAAAATGAAACGTTGCGGAACGAAACGGAAAGTTTTGGACAGAGCGCGCCGCTTGAGGTAAAATTGGAATGGAAAATTAAAGCGCTTCGCGGAGGGACGACCATGGAATTTTGGAAGATCAACGGCAACGGCAACGATTTCATCACGCTCGACATGCTGGCCGCGCAAAAACCGGCGCACGAACTGGCGGAGCTGGCGCGCCGCCTCTGCCGCCGCCGCGCGTCCGTCGGCGCCGACGGGCTGCTGATCGTGGAGCCGTCCGCGGGCGCGCATTTCCGCATGAGACTGTTCAACGCCGACGGATCGGAAGCCGAAATGTGCGGCAACGGCGCGCGCTGTATCGCGCGCTTCGCTTACGAGCGCGGCGTCGCTCCGGCGGAAATGACGTTCGAGACGCTGGCGGGCGTGATGCGCGCGCGCGTCGAGGGCAGCTTTGCCGAGATCGACCTCGGCGAGCAGTCGTTCGCGCCGGACTGGATCGACCGGCCGCTGACGATGGACGGCGCGGCCTTCCGCAGCTGCTTTCTGCGCGTGGGCGTGCCCCATCTCGTGCTGTTCGCACCGGAGGAACTGAGCCGCGACGACTGCCGGCGCATCGGGCGCGCGTTCCGTGCGGACGCGTCGCTGTTCCCGCAGGGCTGCAACGTGAACTTCGCGCGGCCCGTCGGGCGCGGCGAGCTGTCGGCCGTGACCTACGAGCGCGGCGTCGAGGATCTCACCGATTCCTGCGGCACGGGCAGCGTGGCGGCGGCGCTGTCGGCCGGTTTGCTGTTCGGCATGGACAGCCCGATCGAAGTGCACAATCCCGGCGGCACGAACCGAGTCGCTTTCGAACGGCTCGACGGGACGCGCTTCCGCGCGGTTCTGGGCGGAGACACCGCCGTTGTCGCAAAGGGGGAACTTGGCCCCGATGCCTGATCGTACCAGAGAAGGGGGAGAAGAGTTCATGAAGGACAAACGAGAGCTTTCCAAGGACGAGCTGGAGCTGCTCCGCGACGAAGCGCTGCCTCCGGCGGAAGACGAAGAGATCATCGAAGACGACGATTGGACAGAGTTCCGCAAGATGAGCCCCGAAGAGCAGAAGTGGGCTCTGATTCAGCTTCAGCTCGATCAGGAACAGAAATATATCGAGAGCATTTTCACTCCCGAATAGGGAATAAAAAACCGCGGGCCGTCGCCGTTTCGCGGCAGAATCTTTCAGGACGTGGTGTGATGAGACATCTTTTCAAAGCGCTGGCGCACTCCTGGGGCGGCTTTCTCGTGCTGCTCGGGGAAGCCGCGTTCCGTCAGGAACTGGTCATGCTGCTTGCCGCGCTGTCGGCCGTGTGCTGGCGGCGCGGCCTTTCCGCTTTCGCCGCCGCGCTGCCCTGGGGACTGCTGGTGCTGATCGCGGAAGCGCTCAACACCGGCATCGAAAAGACGGTGGATCTCTGTACGCAAGAATGGCATCCGCTGGCCAAAGCCGCCAAGGACGCGGCCAGTTTCGCCTGCGGCATGGCGATCCTGGCGTTCGCTCTGGTCTGCGCGCGGGAACTTTTCCTTTAGATTTTTTCGGTCGGAAGGCCGTCGTCTTCCGCTCGCAAAATGCCGGAAGTCCGAGAGCTTCCGGCATTTTTTTGAAAGGCGGGATGTGATGCGTTTTCTTCGCGTTTTTCTGCTGCACGTCCGGTCGGCGGGCGCGGCGCCACGCTCCATTAGCTTCCTGTCGGCACCCTGAAGCGAAGAAGCGTATGTTTCATGAAAGAGGCATCTTTTTAATGAAGACCGGGGGGAGCGAATGAACTTGAGCACTCTGTTCCAGATCATGGGCGGCGTCGGGCTGTTCCTGTACGGCATCAAACTGATGGGCGACGCCCTTCAGGATTTGGCGGGCGACCGCATGCGCACGCTGATCGCGTCGCTGACGAGCACGCCGCTCAAGGGCGCGCTGGTCGGCACGCTGGTAACGATGGTGATCCAGTCGAGCGCCGCCACGACGATCATGTCGGTAAGCTTCGTGCAGGCGGGGATGATGACGCTGAAGCAGGCGCTCGGCGTGATCATGGGAGCCAACATCGGCACCACCGTCACGGCGCAGCTGGTCGCCTTCAACATGAGCGAGCTGGCGCTGCCGCTGCTGGGCGTCGGCATGCTGCTGGCCGTCTTCGGCCACTCGAAAAAACGCCGCTACGTCGGCAACGGCATCTTCGGCTTTGGGCTGCTCTTCATCGGCATGAGCACGATGGAGCACGCGCTCGGCTTTCTCGCCGCCAACAAACAGTTTTTTCTCACCTTCGCCGCTCATCCGCTGCTGGGCGTCGCCGCCGGCACGCTGCTGACCATGGCCGTGCAGTCGAGTTCGGCCACGGTCGGCCTCACCATCGCCATGGCCGTGCAGGGGCTGCTGCCGCTTCAGTCGGCCATCGCCATCCTGCTGGGCGACAATCTGGGCACGACGATCACCGCCGTCATCGCCGCGCTTGGTTCGAGCAGGTCGGCCAAGCAGGCCGCCGCTGGGCACGTGCTTTTCAATCTGCTCGGCGTGGCGATCTTCCTGCCGCTGCTTGGCCCCTATACGGCGCTGATCTCGCACACGTCCGCGAATATCGCCCGTCAGCTGGCCAACGCCCACACGCTCTTCAACGTCGTCAACACCATACTCCAGCTGCCCTTTGTGAGTTTGCTCGCCCGGCTGATCCAGAAGCTGATTCCGGTCAAAGATGAAAAAGTTTACGCCGGCGCCCGTTATCTGAATGAAAGCCTGCTGAACACGTCGCCCGCCGCCGCGCTGACGGCGGTGCGCAACGAACTGCTGAACATGGGCGGCATGGCGCTGGAAATGCTCGACCTGGTGAAGCAAGCTTTCGCCTCCAAGGATCCGGGCGCCGTGTCCAAGCTGAATCGGGTGGAAGACGGCCTGAACGACCTGACGCGGCGCGTTGCCGCCTTCGCCGCCAAGCTTTGGCAGCGCCACATCTCCGATCATCTTTCCTCGCTGCTCGAATCTCTCGTGAACGGCTCCAGCGACATCGAGCGCATCGGCGATCATGCCCAGAACATGATGGAGCTTTACGAGTACCTTCAGGATCACAATCTCGAATTTTCGCCGTCAGCCGTTCAGGAGTTTTCCGCGATGCTCGCGCTGGTCCGCGAGATGGTGCAGAAGGCTCTCGAGGCCCTGCGCACGGAGAACGTCGAACTGGCCCGCGAGGTGTCGGTAACGATGGAAGACGGGGTCGACGCCATGGAGAGGCAACTGCGGCACACGCACATACAGCGCCTTAACGACGGGAGCTGTACGCCCTCGTCCGGCGTGCTCTTCATCGACCTGATCAGCAACATGGAACGCATCGGCGACCACGCCACCAACGTGGCCGAAATCGTTCTGGAAACGTCCGGTCTTCAAGCGCGCCGGGAAACGGGCAAAAAGTTCGAAATGTAATGAAAGGCGGGGAGACGCACGCACCACCGCGAGGACTCCAATTATAAGGAAGCAACCGGAGAAAATCGCCGCGCTGCTTTGGGATGCCGATCCTTGACTTAAACGACGAATGTTCTCCAGCCCCGCCGGCCAAAATCGCGCGCTTGTTCCCGGCCGAAAAAACCGCGGCAAAAAAATGCAAAAATTCGGCGGCGATTTATCCCGAAAAAGTCCGCAGAAACGGCGGCTCCCAATGATTGGTGTATAATTGTGAAAATCGCTCCGACATCGACCGGCGTCAACGGCCGACCGTCCGTTCAGCCCAGCTCGCAGGAGGCTTTGAAAATGAAAGAACCGGAAGCTTACGCCCCGACTGCCGCGGATTTCGTCTACCGACATCTGCGCGGCCAGATCTTCGCCAAAAAGCGCCAGCCCGGCGACCGGCTCACCGAAGAAGCGATCGCCCAGGAACTCGACGTCAGCCGCACCCCCGTGCGCGAGGCGATCCGCCGCCTCGCCGCCGAGGGACTGGCGACGCTGATCCCCAACGCCGGCGCCCGCCTCGCCAATCCGACCAAGAAAGAAATCATGGACACTTACGAGCTGCGCGAATATCTGGAGTGCCTGGCAGCGCGCAAGGCGGCCCTCAACATCACCGCCGCGCAGGCGGACAAACTCCAGCGGACGATCGACGAGGAAGAACAGATTTTCGCCGCCCGCAATTTCGAGGCCTACCTCGACGTGAACAACCGCTTTCACCGCACACTGGCGGAATGCTCCGGCAACGCCGTGCTGGCGGAGTTCGTCAACAATTTGCTGGCGCGCACCTGCGTGTACATGATCTTTTACGATTCGTTCTTCGACATGAGCACCAATCCCAGCCTCGACGAGCACCGCGCCCTGCTCAAGGCACTGTTGGCGCACGACCCCGACAAGGCGGAGCAGCTCATGAAAGTCCACCTGATGCTGTCGGCCACGTCGCTGAAAAGCAACGAAGGCCTGCGCGTCGGCGGAGAATGAGCGCCGAACATCGTGAAGCGAGATCGGCATTTTTCTTCATAAAAGTATTGACACAGTTTGCCGGGCGCTGCGAGAGTGTTCAGACGCTTGCAGCGCCCTTTGCGAGGGGGAAACTTCGATGGGCAAGGACATCCTGCTGATCAGCGGCCTGCCGGGCTCCGGCACGATGGCGCCGGCGACCGTGGACACCGTGGCGGAATCGGTCCGCCGCAACCGCGACAATGCCGATAAGGGCAAAGACATTCCGCCGGGGCCGCGCCCCGAGGCGGTTGACATATGAGACGCCCGCGCATCAGAATCACGCTCATCGATCGCAAAGGCCCCTGCCCGTGCCACCGTGGCCACCGCGTCGGCGACGAATGGGACTTCGACAGCGAACGTGGCACACTCTGCCCGATGGCCATGCACGTGGCCTTTCTGTACATCGATATCCTCCGCTATGGCGGCGAGATTCCCGGTCAGCCCAAGGGCACGGCCGTATTCTGCTGCCCCGATGCCGACACGATCAACGTCTTCAAAGTCGAACGCCTCACGACAGACTCACCTTCGAAAAACAGCCTGCCGGAATAATAAAAAGCCAAAGCCGCGGTGTTTTCGGACCGAAAATTCAGCTCTCAATCTTCTATAAATATTCCCAATGATCTTACAAGCTCATTGGAAACAGGACGCATCGATCATGTTCAGAGCGTCGTTTTTCACCGGCTTTGCGCAGTGGTTGAGTGCGTTGGAGAGCATGTCGGTATTCCCCATCAGCTTGCGATCTTTAACGGTATTACCGTTAATCCAAACATCAAAGGCACACTACGCGTAAAACCGGAGTTCTGGCGAAGATATGCTGCGCTGAGTGTACGCAGCTGGAGCCACAAGGGCAAGAACCGTAAAAATGATAGTTCGGGCTGCGGCGCCTGATCCGCAGCAATGGAAAGGAGCGACCATCATGAAACTGACGTTTTTGGGACACGCCTGTTTCGATCTGTTCGACGGGGCGTATCACGTGCTCACCGATCCGTATCTGACGGGCAATGTGCTGGCCGCGGCGAAGGCCGACGAGGTGGCGGCCGATTTCATCCTCGTCAGCCACTGCCACGGCGACCACCTCGGCGACACGCTCGACATCGCCCGGCGCACGGGCGCGACGGTGGTCGGCGTGGCCGAACTGCGCGGCATGCTGACGGAGGCGGGGCTGAAAAGCTGTCTCGGCAACATCGGCGGCTGGGGGCCGATGCCGTTCGGACGCGTCAAGCTGCTTCAGGCGATCCACGGCAGCGGCCTGCCGGGCGCGCTGGCCTGCGGTTTTCTGATCGGGATCGGCGGCAAAAAAATTTATTTCGCCGGCGACACGGCTTTTTACGGCGACATGGCGCTGCTGGGCGAGGAAAAGCTCGACGCGGCGCTGCTGCCGATCGGCGACTTTTACACGATGGGGCCGGACGACGCGGCCCGCGCCGCCCGCGCCGTGGGCGCGAAGATCACCGTCCCCATGCATTACGACACGTTCCCGGCCATCAGGCAGGATCCGCAGGCGTTCAAAGCGCTCTGCGAACCGGCCGTCAAGGTCGCGGTGCTGCGGCCCGGCGAGTCTCTCGAGCTGTAATTTTTCCGCAAAGATTCGTCGCGCTCTTGCGCTTCGCAGGAGATTGTGTTATCATACCCGTCAATCAAACAGCGCAACTTTTTATCAAGAGTCAGGGGAGAGAGTCAGCTCGACGATCCTGCACCAACCTGCCCGCGTGGGAAAGGTGGTCCTGCTGACAGCGATGAGGGGGAGCCTCAAAGAGGGATTTGAGCCGCCTTGCCATCGCAGGGCGGCTTTTTCGTTTCCCCGAAGATGCGCGCGATCCCCCTACGGAAGGTGAAACCATGATCCAACTCCGCGGCGTCAAAAAAATCTATCGCGCGCCCGACGGCAACTCCGTCGAGGCGCTCTCGGGCATCGATCTGGACATCGGCGACGATGAGATCTTCGGCATCATCGGCCTGTCGGGCGCGGGCAAATCGACGCTGCTGCGCACGGTTAACCGCCTCGAGGAGCCCAGCTCGGGCAAAATTTTCATTGACGGGCGGGAGATCACGGCGCTTGACGCCGGCGGTCTGCGGCTGGCGCGGCGCAAGATCGGCATGATCTTCCAGCACTTCAACCTGCTGGCCTCGCGAACGGTGACGGGCAACGTCGCCTTTCCGCTGGAGCTGGAGCGCTGGAAGCCGAAGGACGTCAAAGACCGCGTCGCCGAAATGCTCGACGTCGTCGAGCTTTCCGACAAGGCCGGCAGTTATCCGTCGCAGCTTTCCGGCGGCCAGAAGCAGCGCGTCGCCATCGCCCGAGCGCTGGCGAACCGTCCGCACGTGCTGCTCTCCGACGAGGCCACCAGCGCCCTCGACCCGCGCACCACCAAATCGATCCTCAGCCTGCTGGCCGGCATCAACCGCCTCATGGGGCTGACGATCGTCGTCGTCACCCACGAGATGAACGTCATCCGCGAGATCTGCTCGCGCGTGGCGATCATCGAAGCGGGACGCATCGTCGAACAGGGAACGGTCAAGGAAATATTCCTCAACCCGCGCTCGAAAACGGCGCGCGAGTTCCTCGCCAAGCTGCCGCGCACCGGCTACGACGAGGGTGCGGGACTGCCCCGCGAGGCGGGAAAGCCCGTGGCGGTGCTCACGTTCGACGGCTCGGCGGCGGAAGCGCCCCTGATCTCGCAGACGATCAAGGCCACGGGGGCCGACGTCAACATTCTCGCCGGCGCCATCGACAGCCTCTACGTGTCGCGCGTCGGCACCCTGACGGTGCAGTTCGGCGGCGCGCCGCAGGTGATCGCCGCGGCGATGGACATGATCCGCGCCCATAACGTGAAGGTGGAGGTGATCTGGAATGGCTAAAATCTTCGCCCTTCTCGCCGAGCCGACGCTGCAGACGCTCTACATGGTCGGCCTGTCGAGTCTGTTCGCGATCCTGCTCGGGCTGCCGCTGGGCATCGCCCTCGCGCTCACCGAAAAGGGCGGCCTGTGCGAGAACCGCGTCGCCGGCAAGGCGCTCGACACGTTCGTCAACGTCTTCCGCTCCTTCCCGTTCATCATCCTCATGATCATCCTCTTTCCGCTCTCGCGGCTGATCGTCGGCACGACCATCGGCACCACGGCCGCCATCGTGCCGCTGTCGATCTCCGCCGCGCCGTTCGTGGGGCGCGTCGTGCAGAGCGCCCTCAAGGAAGTGGATCGCGGCGTGATCGAAGCCGCGCAGGCCATGGGCGCCGACGTCAAGACCATCGTCCTGAAAGTGATGATCCCCGAAGCTCTGCCCTCGCTGGCCGCGGGCGCGACGCTGACGGTCATCGCCATCGTCGGCAGTTCCGCCATGGCCGGGGCCATCGGCGGCGGCGGGTTGGGCGACGTGGCCATCCGCTACGGCTTCCATCGCTTTCGCAGCGACGTGCTCATCGCCGCCGTCGTCGTTATTATCGCCATTGTCCAAGGGATCCAATGGCTCGGTAATAAAATCGTCCGGAATCTGAGCCGGAATCGATAATTTATTTTTCAGGAGGTTGTGTTGAAATGAAAAAAATCTGCGTTCTCGCTTGTGCCGTTTCTCTGTGCTTCGCCGGCGCCGCCGGCGCCGGCACGCTGCGCGTCGGTGCCACGCCCACGCCTCACGCCGAGATCCTCGCCCAGGTCAGGGACGACCTCAAAGCGCAGGGCGTCGACCTGCAGGTCGTGGAGTTCACCGACTACGTCACGCCCAACCTGGCGCTGAACGACGGCGAGCTCGAGGCCAACTACTTCCAGCATCTGCCCTACCTGCAAAGCTTCTGCAAGGACCGCGGCCTCGATCTGACTTCCGCCGCCACCATCCACGTGGAACCGATGGGCCTGTTCTCGAAGAAGTTCGCCACGTTCGAGGAGCTTAAAGACGGCGCGCTCATCGCCATCCCCAACGACCCCACCAACTGCGGCCGCGCCCTGCTGCTGCTCCAGTCCGCCGGATTGATCAAGCTGGCATCGGACAGCGGCCTCACCGCCACCGAGCTGGACATCGAAGAGAACAAACACGATTTCAAGTTCCGCTCGCTCGAGGCGGCCCAGCTGCCGCGTTCGCTCGACGACGTGGACGCAGCCGTGATCAACGGCAATTACGCGATCCCCGCCGGCTTCAACCCCGCCAAGGACGCGCTGCTCGTCGAGGGCGCCGACTCGCCTTACGCCAACGTCATCGCCGTCAAGGCCGGCAACGAAAACAACGCCGACGTGCAGGCGCTGGTCAAGGCCCTGCAGAGCGACAAAGTTTCCAAGTACATTCTCGACACTTACGCCGGCGGCGTGTTGCCCGCGTTCGGCGGCCCCGCCAAATAGAAAAAAGGCAAAACGATTTTTCGGCCATGCTGTTTCGCATCTTGCAGATCAGCATGGCCGCTTGTTTTTCGCCGCGCCGGCGTAAAAATGTTCCACGTGGAACATTTTGAAAAATATCCTCGCCGGCCTGACGCGCCGCACTCGGCGCGTCTCTCTTTTTCGACGGGACAGAACGCTTTCGCATTGGAAGTTATGGAGGTCTTATTCATCCACAACTTTTATTTTAAGAGTTTAAAATAAATTTTTGACTTTGACTCTTCATCACGCCACTAGGATCAAATAAAATAAAACACATTGGGTCTCGCGGTTGAAGGCGGAAATGGAGATCTTAATCGTCAGAAATAAAAATCTCGAATTCAGCTTTTGGCGCGCTGCGCCGCAGCTATAAATTATTCTGTATGCACGCAACGTTTTTCCGTTCGATGCGGGACGTTTTTTGGGTTCAAAATTATCATTTCTTAATTTTATTATTTTTTATAGCAATTTTTCCTTGCGCGCCGCTTGGTAATCTGATCGCTCCATGATAGAATTAAATTAATTAATTACAAAGAAATACTTTCAAGAGCGTTTCCCATTTTAAAAAGATCGACAAAAGGTCGCCTTTTTCCTTTTGAAAGAATTTTCCGATCGCGAGCAAAGGAGGTTCGGCGGGAATGGACGCTGAAACAAAAATCGCAGATGTCATCGCAAACGAGAATTTCAAGGGATATGGCCGGCTCCTTTTCCCCGGACGTCTGAGCGAATCCGACAAAAAACGCACGCTGGGGCAGATCGCGCCGCTGTTCCCTTATCATCGGCATTTGAGCGTCGACGCCACGCTGAACGTCCTCAACTCCATGCTCGCGCGGGAAAAGAACGGCGAAAAGATCTTCTACGATCTCTATTCCGACAAGGAAAAAGGCAGGGCTCCGACCAAGGCGGAGACGGGGCTGTTCTATTTCCGCGGCGTCAAAAAAGCGCCGTTTGCCGTTATCTGCGCGGGTGGCAGCTTCCAGTATGTGGCGTCGCTCCATGAAAGCCTGCCGCACGCGCTGGAACTGAGCCGCATGGGCTTCAACGCCTTTACGCTCCACTATCGGACCGAAAGTCTCGAAGCCGCCTGCGAAGATCTGGCTGTCGCGATCACGCAAATTTTCGCCCGTGCGGAGGAGCTCAACGTCGGCACGGAGTGTTATTCGCTCTGGGGCAGCTCGGTCGGCGCCCATATCGCCGCCTATCTGGCCTCGTACGGGCCGCACGGTTTCGGAGGGGGGCCGCTGCCGCGCCCCGGTACGCTGGTGCTGCAGTACACCGGGCACACGAACCACACCCGTCGGGAGCCGCCCACCTACGTTTGCGTGGGCGAAAACGATCCCGTCTGCGACTGGCGGGTGATGAAAAAGCGTCTCGACGCGCTGGCGGCCTGCGGCATCGATACGGAGTTCCACAAGTACCCGCATCTCGGGCACGGCTTCGGCCTCGGCCTCGGCACGGAAGCCGAAGGCTGGATCGCCAGCGCCGCCGCGTTCTGGAAGCGCCATCTGCCCCGGCGGACGCTGCGCGTGCTCAGCCGCTTCGAAGCCGCGGCCGTCTGACCGACAAAAAATCCGGCGTTCCTGTCAGCAGGAACGCCGGATTTTTTGTCGGAAATTTCTTCGGTTCACGAATCGAGGATACTTTTTTGCAGCCGGGCGGCGGCTTTCTGAAGAACGTGGCGCAACGCTTCGAACTGCGGCGCCACGGAATCTTTCGCGCCGCCGATGGCCAACACCGCCAGGACCGTCCCGTCGGGATTCAGGATCGGCACCGCCGCTTCGGCGGTTTCCGGCACCAGTTCTTCGACGCTGACGGCATAACGCTTCTCTCTGATCTTGTCGATCTCCGCCAGCAGCTCTTTGGAGCCGGTGATCGTCGCGGCCGTGTAGCTTTTCGGTTCGGAATAGACGATGTATTTCTGCAGCGGCTCGGGCGCGAAGGCCAACAGCGCCTTGCCCGCCGCGCCGGCGTGCAGGTCGAACAGCTTCGCACGACGGCCCGCGAGCGCGGGCGCGTCCTCGGGCAAAGACGCGGCGACGCCGAGACCGCTGAACCCGTCGAGCGTGCACAGAGACACGCTCTGCCCGGTCTGATTGCACAACGTCTTCAGCAGTTCCTGGGACTGGTTGACCAACGCCAGACGAAGCGCCCAGCCGTTCGACTGCCCAAGCAGCTTGTAACCGATCCGATAGCCCTGCGTCCTCTTGTCCTGCGCGACCCAACCGTTCTCTTCCATTCCTGACAAAAAGCGTTGGACCGTGCTCTTGGGGATTCCCGTCCGCATCCCCAGCTCGCGGACGCCAAGCTCGCCGCCGTCGGCAAGCAGCGTCTCGATGAGCGCCATGATGTTGCGCGTAGAATTCATGGAACCTGCTCCTCTCTCGCTCTGAAAAATTGCCATGCACATTCTATGATTTCTATGATCAAAATATAGCATTTCACAGACATAACTGTCAAGCGCGCCGCAGGAGGTTTTCAACACCGGACAGCCGACGCACGGCAAAGATTTTTACATTATAGAACTTTCCGGAGCGTTTTCCACAAAGTATATCGATTTCCGCCCTGTTTTCAGCATGATACATACCTTGCGGAAATATAAAAAATAAAAATTTCGTTCAAAAAAGAGCAATGCGCCCGCGCATTTCATCCGTCGCGATTTCGGGACGACAGGATCGCGAAGCGCACTTCGCCGCCGATCTCGCGCGCCGGCTCCGCGGCGCTGGGCATGGAAGCGCGCAGCTTCTGCCCCTGCCAGTCGATGATCCAGTTCGCCGACGCGCCGAGGAACGTGCGCGAAACCAGCCGGCCGCAGAACGGCCCGTCCGCCGCGACGGAGATCTGATCGGGGCGGAGCAGCGCGCGTTTTCCTTCCAGCGTCACGGGGAAGGCGTCGCCGATAAAGTCGGCGGCGAAGTCGCCGCGCGGCGAAAAATAGACCTCTTCGGGCGTGCCGACCTGTACGAGCCGACCGCCCCGCATCAGCGCCACGCGGTCGGAGATCGACAGGGCCTCTTCCTGGTCGTGCGTGACGTACAGCGCCGTGATGCCGAACGCCTTTTGCAGCGAGCGAATCTCAGAGCGCATGCGCACGCGCAGCCGCGCGTCGAGGCTCGAGAGCGGCTCGTCGAGCAGCAGCACCCGGGGATTGAGGATCAGCGCCCGCGCCAGCGCGACGCGCTGCTGCTGGCCGCCGGACAGTTCCTGCACGCGCGATCTTTGACAGCCGTCCAGACCGACGCGCCCCAACATTTCCGCCGCGCGCCGCAGCCGCTCCGCGCGCGGAGTTCCGCGCACGCGCAGCCCGTAGGCGACGTTTTCCTCCACGCTCATGTGGGGGAACAGCGCGTGGCTCTGAAACACGGTGGCCGTGGGGCGCTCTTCCGGCGGCAGCGTCGAGACGTCGCGCCCGTCAAGTATGACGCGCCCCGAATCGGGAAACAAAAATCCGCCGGCGATCTGCAGCGTCGTCGTCTTGCCGCAGCCGGACGGTCCCAGCAGCGTCAGCAGCTCGCCCTTTTTCAGCGCCAGCGAAACGCCGTCGAGGGCTTTCGCCGCGCCGTAACTGAACGACACGTTCTCGAATGAAAGCATTCAGCCTCTCCTTTCGCTGACTTCCCACGCCAGCGCGTTGACCGCCAGGATCGCCGCGATCAGCAGCGAGGCCATGGCCGAAGCGTCGCCGTACTTGCCGCTGTTGATCGACTCGAACAGCTCCACCGAAGCCACGCGTGCGTAGGGACTGACCAGAAAAATGATCGGCCCGGTGCTGGTCATGGCGGCGCTGAAAGCGTTGATGAACGATACCAGCATAAACGGACGCAGTAGCGGCAGCAGCATGTTGCGCAGCACACGTCCCTGGCCGCCGCCGAGGTCGCGCACGGCCAGCTCCAGCTCGGGATTGATTTGAGCCAGTCCCGCCTGCGCCGACCACGTCGACGGCGAAAGCTGGCGGAACAGACAGTTCATGGCGATCAGGAAGCCGGCCGGGACCTCCCACGGCAGCGACGACGACACCAGCAGATAGCCCACGCCGAAGAACGTTCCCGGCACAAGGTAAGGTAGCTCGATCAGCATGCGCGCGCCGCGGCGCAGCGCCGTGGGCGAACGTTCGAGCAGGCGCGCCAGCACCGCGCCCAGCACGGCGCCGCCCAGCCCCGCTGCGACGGAACAAATCAGACTGCGAGCGAATCCGTTGCCGCTGAAGTTCCACAGGCTGCGCAGGTGAGCAGTCGTCAGCGTGAAATCGGCGCCCCACGTTTTCGTGACGCTGCCGGCGAGAATCAGGCCGTAAACCGCCAGTTCTATCGCGACGAATCCCCACGCCGCCGCTTCCGGCAGCCAGCCGGACGGGCCGCGCAGCTGCAACGAGCGCGCGCCGGCCAGCCGCAGCGAAAAACTGCGTCCGCGCGCTTCGCGCCGCGCTGCCAGCAGCAACAGCGAAGGCAGCACCAGCAGCGCGTTCATGGCGCAGGCCAACGGAAAATCGCCGACGCCGATCAGCGTGTTGTACGCCTTCGACGCCAGCACCTGAAAGCGACCGCCCACGAACAACGGCGTGCCGAAGTCGGAGAGCGAGCGCACGAAGACCATCAGCGCCGCGGCGGTCAGTCCCGGCCGGGCCAGCGGTGCGCTGACATTCAGCAGCGTGCGCAGCGGCGGCGCGCCGAGATCCAGCGACGCGCGCTCCAAAGCGCCGTCGACCTGATGAAACGACGCTGCCGCCAGCAGCGTGGCGACGCCCAGCTGCGACAGCGCCTCCATCATTACCACGCCGTGAAAACCGTAAGGGTTCCATTCCAGTCCCAGCAGCCGCCATGTGATCAGGCCGCGGCGGCCGAAGAGCATCAGATACGACATCGAACCGACGAACGGCGGCGAAATCGTCGACAGCACCAGCACCGCCGTAAGCAGCTTCCGCCCAAGCGGCGCGCCGTACAGCAGCTTCACAGCCAGAAGCGACGCCAGCGCCGTCGTCGCCGCGGCGACGGCGGCGGCCACGGCGAAGCTGTTCAACGCCAGCGGCCAGTTTTTCCCCAAAAGCCCGCGCCACGCCGAAAGCGACCATTGGCCGTCCACCAGCAGGCTTTCGCGCAGCACCGCCGCCACGGGCCACAGCACAAAAAGGAGGACGCCGCCCCCCGCCGCGAGCCAAAGTGCCAGCTCCACGCCGGAGAGCGCGCCCCCTCTTCTTTGCGCCGGATTATTTGGAGCCAAAGCGTTCCTGCCAGGCGGCGAGCACGCGCTTGCGCTGCGCTCCGCCCTCGACCACGTCGGCCTTGACGAGGTTGGAATCGCGCATGGCCTGCACCGCGGGAGCCAGCTTTACGCCGGGACGGATCGGAGCCTGCGTGGTGTACTTGGCCAGCGTCTCCTGCCCCTTTGCCGACAGCACCCAGTCGATCAGAGCCTTGCCGGCGTCGGGATTGCGCGCGCCCTTGAACAGCGCCACGGGCGCGATGTACCACGGCACGCCGTCGGCGGGGAACGTCGTCTCGATCTTGTAACCTTCGCCCTTCAGCTTTTCGCCGGTGTCGAACGGCGCCACGGCGATTGCCGCTTCGCCCGTACTGACCTTGTTGGCCGGCTCAGCGCCGCGTTTGGAGTAGTAGGGCACATTGGCGTCGATGCCTTCGAGCAGTTTCCAGCCTTCTTCCTCGCCCTTCGCGGAGAGGATCGCCCAGACCATAGCGTAGAACGTGCCGCTCACAGCCGGAGTGGCCATCAGCACTTCGCCCTTATAGACGGGGTTGGTCAGATCCTGCCAGCTCTGAGGCATGGGCAGATTCTTCTTGGCCATGATCTCGCTGTTGACGACGAAATCAACCGCGCCCAAAGAAATGCCGCTCCAGTAGCCGTCAGCGTTATAGAACATCGGATCGTACGCGGCGCGTTCGGGCGACACATACGGTTCGAGGAATCCTTCAGCCGCCGCCGCCACGTAACTGTCCAGACCGCCGCCGAACCATACGTCGGCCTGCGCCTTGCCCTTGGCCGCGCGCAGGCGGGTCAGCACCTCGCCGGACGACATGGCCAGATACTCCACCTGAATGCCCGTGTCCTTCGTGAACTCCTGCAGGATGCCGTCAACGCCCGTGTAGGCGATGAAGATGCTGAGCTTCTTCTCCTCGGCCCCGGCGGCCGGAACCGCCAGCATCGCCACAGCCGCCGCCAACGCTCCCAATTTCTTCAACATGCAAAAACCTCCTTAACTGATACGCGCCGCTTGCCGCGGCGCGGGAAAACCGTTTTATCCCGCCAAACGCACGCGGCAGAACGCCTCCGCGTCGACAAAACCCGAGCCGTCCCAGGCCAGCGGGTGGCAGCGCCCGGCGCGCACGGCGCGGATCAGGTCGCGCTCGTCGCGCAGCTCGTCGTCGAACTCCGTGACGAACAACCCGACCCGCTCGCGCCAATGCGCGTCGGCGGCCCCCAGCAGGGCGCGCCCGGAAGCGCGCGCCAGTTCGAGCGCGCGCAGATTGGCCGCCGGATCGGTGCTGCCGTTGAAGCACTCCACGCCGTGCAGCCCCGGCAGCGTGGAGATCAGGTCTTCAAGCCCGCGGTTGTTGTCGCGGAACGGATGCGCCGCCGTCGCGCAGCCGCCGCCAGCCGTCGATCACCTCGCGCGCGCCGAGCGTGTCGTGGTCGGTGACGCAAAGCCCGCCGATGCCCATCTCGCGGGCGCGGGCCACCGCTTCGGCAATGGGCAGGAAGCTGTCCGGCGAATACTCCGCCGTATGCATGTGCGTGTCCAGAATCATCGGGAAGAGACCTTTCGTTTATCGATAACCGAAAATCATAATATGGTTAACCATTCTTAAAAAACGATTATCACCCAAAGAGGAGCAAAGGTCAAGATGCGCTGAAGCGGACAAAAGGGGCGGGGCGAACCGCGCGAAGCGGCGCAATGCGGCAAAACCGACGCGGGGCGCGGGCGATTTTCCCCTTCCGCCGCCGCGGCAAAGATGCGATAATGGAGCGGATTTCAATCGGATTTTTTTTCGGGAGAGGATTTTTTCATGAGAAGGTTGCTGCTCGCTGCGCTGTTGGCCGCGTTTCTCTGCGGGACGGCGCGCGCGGAAGCGCCGCTTCCCGACGATTCGGCGGATCTGTTCAGCGGCGCCGCCGACGCCCTGCGCCCCCGCCGCGCCACGCTGCTTTTCGCCGGCGACCTGATGGCCCACGCGCCGCAGCTGCGCGCGGCGCGGCGTCAAAAAGGCTACGACTTCACGCCGTCGTTTGCGCGCGTCACGCCGCTGATTTCCGCCGCCGACCTCGCCGCCGCCAACCTCGAGACCACGCTCGGCGGCGAAAAGCGCGGCTACACGGGCTATCCGTGCTTCAGCACGCCCGACGAGTACGCCGACGCCCTCAAAGACGCCGGCTTCGACGCGCTGACCACGGCCAACAACCACTGCCTGGACCGCCGCGTCGCCGGACTGTTCCGTACAGTGAAGGAACTGCGCGAGCGCGGCTTCACGACTTTCGGCACCTACGCCGCTTCCGCCGATCGCGAAGCGGCCGCCGTCGCGGACGTGAACGGCATGACCGTCGCCTTCCTGTCGTGGACCTACGGCACCAACGGCATCCCCGTCCCCGTTTCGCAGGACTGGGCCGTAGCGCGCGGCGCCTCGTGGGAAGACGTCAGCGGCGACGTCGCCCGCGCCAAGGCGCTCAGCCCCGACTTCATCGTCGCCATGCCGCACATCGGCGTCGAATACGCGCTGACGCCGCCGCGCTCCGTCGTCGCCTTCGCCGAGAAATTGCTGGAAGCCGGCGTCGGCGCGGTGATCGCCTCGCACCCGCACGTCGTGCAGCCGCTGGAGCTGCGCGCCGCTTCCGGCGACCGCACCCCGGCGCTGATCGCCTGGTCGATGGGCAACTTCATCTCCAACCAGCGCGCCAGGCCGCGCGACATGGGCGTGATCGCGCGGCTGACGCTGGAAAAGAAAAACGGCGTCACGCGCATCGTCAGCGCCGACGCGATCCCCACCTGGGTGCAGACGCGCACGAAAAAGGGCGTCCGCGTCTCGCGCGTGCTGCCGCTGCTGGACGCGCTCGCAAACGCCGAAACGCTGCAGATCTCCGCCGCCGACCTCAAGCGCCTGCGCGGCGCGCACGCCGATTTCACCGGGCGCGTGCTCGGGCGCGCCGTTCCGCTGGCGGACGCTCAGCTGGCCTACGAACTGGAACCGTCCTCGCAGGACCGTTTTTCGACGGCCAAATTCGACGCACTCGCCCGCCGCGCCGCCGCGAAAAAGCGCAGCGCACGAAAGGGAAACGCGCCCAAACCGTAATTTTCGTTCATATTTTTTTCATATCCGCCTTTAAAACGCCGAATTTCCGGCATTTCACGCAAGCGGAAACAAAAACGCCAGAGTACAATCGTTTCAGAAAAATAAAACTTTATTCGAGGAGGAATACCCGACATGAACATGGAAAAGATCCGCGCCATTATCGACAAAGACCGGGACAGCCTGATCGACACGATCCGCGAGCTCGTCGCCGTGCCCAGCGTGGGCGGCGAAGCGCCGCGCCCCGACGCGCCCTTCGGCCCCGGGCCGAAAGCCGCCCTCGACAAGTTCGTCGAGATCGGCGCGCGCCATGGCTTCCGCACTTGGGCTTTCGAGAATCAGGTCGGCGTCGCCGAGCTGGGCGACGAATCGCTGCCCGAGATGATCGCCGTGCTCGCCCACGTCGACGTCGTTCCCGCCGGCGAAGGCTGGAGCTGCGACCCCTGGCGGGGCATGATCAAGGACGACCTGCTCTACGGCCGCGGCGTCGCCGACGACAAAGGCCCTGCCATCAGTGCCATGTTCGCCATGAAAGCCCTGCGCGAGGCCGGCGTGCGGCTGAAGCGCCGCGTGCGCCTGATCGTCGGCACCAACGAAGAGCTGGGCAGCCGCGCCATCGACCGTTACGTCACATCCGGGCAGGAACTGCCCGTAGCCGGCTTCACTCCCGACGCCGAGTACCCGCTCATCAACGGCGAAAAGGGCAGCATCACGCCCAAATGCCGCGCCCCCTTCGCGCCCGACGGCGGCGACGTGCAGGTGCTCTCGCTCGACGCCGGCGTGGCCTCCAACGCCGTGCCCTCCAAGGCCGTGGCCGTGCTCAAAGTCGCGCCCGCGGCCGAGGCGCGCCTCAGCCGCGTTGTCGAAGAGTTCGCCGCCCCCCGCGACGCCAAGCTGACCTGCGAAAAAAGCGCGTCCGGCGAATACACGCTGACCATGGACGGGCTGGCCTTCCACGGCTCGCGCCCGCAGTACGGCTCCAACGCCGCCGCCAATCTCGTCAGAGTGCTGCGCCTGCTCGGCATCGGCGGCGAACAGGGCGCGTTCCTCGACAAAATCGACGCCCTCGTGGGAACGCAGACCCGCGGCGAAAATCTCGGCGTCATGCTCTACGACGACGTGTCCGGTTTCACCTCCCTGTGCTGGGGCCTGCTCAAGAGCGAAGGCGACAAGATCATGTTCACGCTCAACTACCGCTTCCCCGTCACCTTCGAGCGCGACCCCGTCTGCGCCAAGTTCGTCGAAGCCCTGCGCGGCCACGGCTTCGAAGTCGAAGCCGGCAGCGGCAGCCACCCGCTTTACATGCCCGAAGACAGCGACCTCGTCAAAAAGCTGATGAAAGTCTACCGGGACGAGACCGGCGATTACGAATCGAAGCCCATGTCCATCGGCGGCGGCACCTACGCCAAGGAAATGCCCAACATGCTCGCCTTCGGCAACCAGTTCCCCGGCGAGAACACCCACATCCACGAGGTCGACGAGCGGTGGAGCGTCGAACACATCGTCAAGAACACCAAGATCATGGCCGCCGCCATCGCCGCGTTGGCCGGCGTCGAAGAATAGCCCCCGGCGAAGAGGCTGTCTCAAAACTGCGGAACTGCCTTTAATGCTATCTCTTGATCAAAAAGCCGAATACGAGGGCGCGGCGACTTCTTCGTCCAGTTCCAGGAATCGCGGCACATGTCGTCGAACTGCGGCTCATGCCGGTTTTCGTTAAAAAGACACAGTTTTTTGAGACGGTCTCTTTTTTCGCGCCTTCGCCGCGGGAAATGCCCCGGGAAAACAAAACTTCGCCACATTTCCTGTTGACAAATTCTCGTTCGCGATGTATTGTGATTTCAGTCACAAATCATGTGAATTCAATCACATTAATGAGGGGGGGGGAGGGGGAAAAATATCATGTGGGAAAAAACATCAACATCAACGAAGTGAAGACGATCATCTCGCGTACGACGTGTTATCTGGGCGTCGGCGCGATCGCGAGGGTGGACGGCATCTGCAAGGCGCTGGCCGACAAGGGGGTCAAGAACGTTCTCGTGGTGAGCGGGCGCGGCTCCTACAAGGCCACCGGCGCGTGGAATCACGTCGTCAAGGCGTTTGCCGCGCACAAGATCAACTACGTCCTCTATGACAAGGTCACGCCCAATCCGACCGTTGACGGCATCGACGAAGCGATCGCGCTCGGCAAGGGGATCGGCGCCACGGCGGTGTTCGGCATCGGCGGGGGCAGTCGGACAAGAGCGCGGCAATCCTGTTGGAATACGCCGACAAAAACGCCCGCGACCTGTACGAGTACCGCTTCATGCCCGACAAGGCCAAACCGATCGTGGCCGTCAACCTGACCCACGGCACGGGCACCGAGGTAGATCGCTTCGCCGTGGCTTCGATCCTCGAAAAGGACTTCAAGCCCGCCATCGCCTACGACTGCATCTATCCCACCTACGCCATCGACGATCCGGCGCTGATGACGGGGCTGGGCGCCAATCAGACCCGCTATGTCTCCATCGACGCCGTCAATCACGTCGTCGAAGCTGCGACCACGAAGTTGTTCGCCTCGCCCTACACGATCCTGCTGGCGGAGGAGACGGTGCGCCTCGTCGACAAGTACCTGCCCCGCGCCGTCGCCAACCCGAACGACCTCAAGGCCCGCTACTACCTGCTCTACGCTTCGATGATCGCCGGCATCTCGTTCGACAACGGCATGCTGCACCTCACCCACGGGCTGGAGCATCCGCTTTCGGCCATCAAGCCCACGCTCACGCACGGCCTGGGGCTGGCCATGATCCTGCCTTCCGTCGTCGAGGCTTGCTGGCCCGCTGTCTCCGAGACGCTGACCGACGTGCCGCGTCCGATGCTGCCCGGTAATATCACCGTCGACCCGGCCAACGCCGCCGTGGCCGCCGACGCCGTGGAGCAGTGGCTGTTCAAGATGGGCGTCGCGGAAAAGCTGGCCGACATGGGCTACACCGAAGCCGACGTGGACAAGCTCGTGCGCCTGACGCGCGAGACGCCGTCGCTGGGCGGCCTGCTCGGCCTGGCGCCCGTGCCCGCCACCGTCGAAGTGGTCGCGAAGATCTACCGCGACTCGCTCAAACCGCGCCATTGAATGCGCGCGCCGCTTCCCGCACATGGGAAGCGGCGTTTTCATGCGTGAATGGCAAAAAAACGGATGCCATTCGTCCCCAACATAAAAAAAGCGAAAGGAGACAGGCCGCAGGGCTTGAATCCTTTCGCTTTGTTCATCCGACCCAAACAGACTAGGAAAGGGAAGAATCTCTTCGCCATCAGGCGAACTTAGGATTTTCCCCGACGTTTTCAATTCCCGTTTTATACTATTTCTCAATGACAAGGCCAAACACAAGGGCGCTGCGAGGAAATCCAGTCGCTCAGGATTACCTCGACCGCTACGCGGTCTGCGCAGCTCGCTTTGTGGATCTTCCTCGCAGCGCCCAGCAAACTATGTTAACGCTTTTTATCAAGAAATAGTATTATATACGAGCATGAGGCACAAAAAGAGGCACGGCGATCGCTGGTATGATCGTCGTGCCTCCCGTATCGATGTCGATCTCGCTTCTTTTTCGCCGAGAAGGTCCTTTTAAGACGCGATAGCCCTTGTTTCCGATTTTACTTGAGCTTGCCAGAAGCGCGCAACAGACGTTCCAGACGCTCCATGCGCGCCGCCATTTCCATCTGCGAAGCCGCCATTTTCGCCTGTGAGGCCCTCATCTCCGCCATTTCGTCGGCCTGGCGTTTGTTGATCTGCTCCAGCGAAGCGACCTGAACCTGCAGTTCGGCGTTCTCCTTCTGCATCACGTAAACGCTGTTCATGGGGCCCTTGCGGTAGCGTTCGGGGATCTTGTCCTTGTCCTCTTTCCTGCCGATCTTCCACGTCAGGCCGGCGTTGGCCATCGAGTCGCCGTGGTGCGAGACGGACACTCCGGCGTGAACCATGAAGTCTTCTTTCACGTAGTGCGCCACGCCGAGTGCCAAGGCATACTCACCTTTGTACGCTCCGAAGCCGGCCATGATCTGGCTGGGTTCGATCGGGTCATAGTGCATCGGTTTCAGCGCCGAGAGCGCCGAGCCGAGCGCGCCGGTGGTCTTGATTTCGCTTCTCAGTTCGCCCATCTGGTTGTAGACGTTGCCGAAGTTGTTGTA